>Ga0310811_10000028_pt1 | contig 267353 bp, 257 predicted proteins | sample YCmetagenome_FD_207642 | JGI IMG/M metagenome (GOLD analysis project Ga0310811, IMG submission 207642) | Soil microbial communities from experimental microcosm in Duke University, North Carolina, United States - YC | ecosystem: Engineered > Artificial ecosystem > Soil microcosm > Unclassified... | reverse complement strand
CGTGGCGTCAGGAAGTTGGTTCTCTTTTTGTTGATTGCTTCGCCTAGATCCACGGCCGTGACGATTTGGTCTTTCGGGATGTCATAAGCGATTGAGTTGCTGAGTCGATATTTGTCGACCCATATCGTCTTGTTGTCAGCCGTTATGAATCCGACGTTGTCCCAATCCATCGGATTTCTGTTGTCTCGACTATATTCATCGATGATCTTCTTTACTTCTGCTGCAGTGGGCCGGGCTTGCGCTTTGATTTCGATTTCGCGCGTTTTCGAATTCGGAGCCGTCTTCAAGTGAGGGAACGTATTGAACAGTTTGACCCAGAGTGCGCGTTCGTCCGTTGTCTTGAGGGTAATCGTTTCTCTTTTAACAATGTGCGTAATATTCGATGCGAGTGCGGTCATCGCTGCGTTCGCGGTGTTTTCGGTTTTGAGTGAAACGTCAAAAAGATACCGAAATCGAAAGTCCCCACCGGTTGTTCCGTCAGTAAACGAGAGGCGAGTCTGTCCCGTTGCAGTGTGTTGTTTCTTCTTGTTGCCGTGGTCTACGCGATTTGTAATTGCCTCAGCGACCCAGTCTTGGAAGAGTTGTGAATCGCAAACTGAATTCTCAAATTTTATAGAAACGACCAAATTTTCTGACGGCACGATCCAATAGTACATGGGGTGGCCCCAGATCATTTTCTTGCCGTTGTGCTTGCCGTCTTGCGTAACAACGTTTCCTTCGCCGGTTTTCGCATCCTCCGGCGCGCCAAGGAGACTCCCGTTGCCGGATGCTTCCGACTTCCACAGTACAAGCAGAGTGTCGCCTGTAGCTTCTGAGGTGTAGATGTCTTTACAGTAGCACTTAGCTTTGCCGGAGCGTGCGTTCGCGTTCCACGGCAGAGTGTCGCCCAGCGGCTTACCCCGTACCCAATCGGTGATTGCCGCGAATGTTTCCGTGATGCCGAGACCTTGCGGCTTCGGGGAGGTCTGGCGGTACAGTCCGCACTTGTTCACGGTGAAGTAGTTCATGTGGCCCGTAATTATCATGTTCGCCTTCGTTCTTCGTTATGTATCGTTCGTGAGGAATCGACTAATTTTGAGACAGAAGTCTCGTGTGGAGAATAACTGACGAACGTACTTTTTGCCGACAAGTGTTGTCGGTTGGTGCGGAATCGGAACGATCGGACGGAGGGAGCACGACTGGCTAGTCGCGGCGGCGGTGGTGATGCGAGGGATGCCCGTGCTGTCTCGAGAGACTGAGCAAGAAGAGCTTTGCGGAGCAACCGCTTATTTGCGGTGCAAGAAAAAAGGCTTAGCGTGCGCTAAGCCTTTGAATTCTTTGGTGGGGCGTGAGTGACTCGAACACTCGACCTACGGATTAAGAGTCCGCTGCTCTACCAACTGAGCTAACGCCCCAACAGAAGCGAGATTATGGAGGACGTTTTGCCTTTTGACAAGTCCTTTCTCGCGTCAGCCCGAAAAAACGTCACCGCCGCCGCCCACCGTGCAGCGCCTCCGGATTCGCGACGCTCGCCATATCGCCGGCATCGAACGCGAGGATGTTCTTGAACGCCGCGCTGAAATACAGCTCGTAGCTCTCGCGTTCCACATAGCCGATATGCGGCGTACAGATCACGTTCTCCATCCGCAGCAGGCTGTAGCCCTGCAGGATCGGCTCGCTCTCGAACACGTCGATCGCCACCATCCCCGGCCGGTTGTGTGACAGCGCGCCCAGCAGCGCGTTTTCCTCCAGCAGTTCCGCGCGGCTCGTGTTCACGAACAACGCGGTCGGCTTCATCCGCATCAGGTCTTCCTGCTTGACGATGCCGCGCGTCTCGTCGTTCATCCGCAGATGCAGCGACAGCACGTCGCTTTGCTCGAACAGCGCCTCGCGGCTTTCGGCGACGTGATAGCCGTCCACGCGCGCCGCGTCCAGCGAGTGCTCGCGGCCCCAGATCAGCACGCGCATCCCGAACGCCTTCCCGTAACCGGCGACGAGCCGCCCGATCTTGCCGTAACCCCAGATGCCGAGCGTCTGGCCGCGCAGCACCTGGCCCAGCCCGAAATTCGGCGGCATCGCGGACGTCTTCAGCCCGGACTGCTGCCACGCGCCCTGTTTCAGGTTCGCGACGTATTGCGGAATGCGCCGCTGCGCGGCCATCACGAGCGCCCACGTAAGTTCGGCCGGCGCGATCGGCGAACCGACGCCCTCCAGCACGGCGACACCGCGCTCGCTGCACGCGGCGAGATCGACGTGGCTGCCGGCCCTGCCGGTCTGGCTGATCATGCGCAAATGCGGCAGCTTGTCGAGCAGTTGCGAGGTGATGCGCGTGCGTTCGCGGATCAGCACGAGCGCGTCGACTTCGGCGAGGCGGCTCGCGAGCTGCCCGAGGCCGCGCACGGTGTTGTTGAAGACCTTGACCTCGTGGTCGGCCAGCAGTTGGAAGCAGTCGAGCTTGCGTACAGCGTCCTGGTAATCGTCGAGGATGGCTATTTTCATGGCACTAAGTGTCGGGTAACGCACGCTTTGTCGTGTGCGCTGCGGCTCAGATGGGGGGTTCTCCCACTTTGTGCAGCGGTGGACTAGCTGTTATATCAATCTGTAAGCACAGCGAGTCTGCCGCGCACGGGGTGTTCGGCGGGCATCGCGATTGCTGTCGCGCGTCAATGCGAAATCGCAAGAAACGCGTTCAAGCCGCGAATTCACGCTGTTTTAACAGCTTGTCGGGTCACGTTGCAAGCCGCTTTACAGACGGTTGCGAACCCGGCGCTGCAGGGCCTTCACGACCCCCGCGTCACCACCGGCGCGACTCACGACCGGTGGACCGCGATGCCTCTCGCATGCGGCGTCGGCGGGCCTGCCCAACGATTTCAGCCCTGCCAATAACGGAGACATTCCATGAATCACCCCGACCTCCAAGTCCACGCCTCAGCCGGCGCCCCCGAGTGGGTACGGCATCGCAAGCTGATCGACTGGGTTGAGCGCATTGCGGCGCATACGCAGCCGGATCGCATCGTCTGGTGCGACGGCTCGCAAGAGGAGTACGACCGTCTGTGCAGCCAGATGGTCGAAGCCGGCACGATGCGGCGGCTCAATCCGGCGAAGCGGCCCAATTCGTATCTGGCGTGTTCGGATCCGTCCGATGTCGCGCGCGTCGAAGACCGCACGTTCATCTGCTCGACGAGCGAGGAGGACGCGGGCCCGACCAACAACTGGATCGCGCCGGATGAGATGCGCGCGACGCTCAACGGGCTCTTCGAAGGCTCGATGCGCGGACGCACGATGTACGTCGTGCCGTTTTCGATGGGGCCGCTCGGCTCGCCGATCGCGCACATCGGCGTCGAGCTGTCGGACAGTCCGTACGTGGTCGTCAACATGCGGATCATGACGCGCATGGGCCGCGCGGTGTACGACGTGCTCGGCGAGGACGGCGAGTTCGTGCCGTGCGTGCACTCGGTCGGCGCGCCGCTCGCGGCGGGCCGGCAGGACGTGCCGTGGCCGTGCAACGACACGAAGTACATCGTGCACTTTCCCGAGACGCGCGAAATCTGGAGCTACGGCTCGGGCTACGGCGGCAACGCGCTGCTCGGCAAGAAGTGCTTCGCGCTGCGCATTGCGTCGACGATGGGTCGCGACGAAGGCTGGCTCGCGGAGCACATGCTGATCGTCGGCGTGCGCTCGCCCGAGGGACGCAAGTTCCACGTCGCGGCGGCGTTCCCTTCCGCGTGCGGCAAGACGAACTTCGCGATGCTGATCCCGCCGGCCGCGATGGACGGCTGGCAGGTGACGACCATCGGCGACGACATCGCGTGGATCAAGCCGGGCCCGGACGGCCGTCTGCGCGCGATCAACCCGGAAGCGGGCTACTTCGGCGTCGCGCCGGGCACGAGCGAAAAGACCAACTACAACGCGATGGCGACGCTGAAGGCGAACGTGATCTTCACGAACGTCGCGCTGACGGACGACGGCGACGTCTGGTGGGAAGGCATGACCGACGAACCGCCGGCGCATTTGATCGACTGGCAGGGCAACGACTGGACGCCGGCGATCGCGAAGGAGACGGGCCGCAAGGCCGCGCATCTGAACGCGCGTTTCACGGCGCCGGCGTCGCAGTGTCCGTCGATCGATCCAGAATGGGAGAACCCGGCCGGCGTGCCGATCGATGCTTTCGTGTTCGGCGGACGCCGCTCGAGCACGGTGCCGCTCGTCACCGAGGCGCGCGACTGGGAGCAGGGCGTGTACATGGCCGCGACGATGGGGTCGGAAACCACCGCCGCCGCGGCCGGCCAGCAGGGCGTCGTGCGCCGCGATCCGTTCGCGATGCTGCCGTTCTGCGGCTACAACATGAGCGACTATTTCGGCCACTGGCTGAGGATCGGCGGCCAGCTGGCGCTCACGGGCGTGACGCTGCCGCGGATCTTCTGCGTGAACTGGTTCCGCAAGGGTCCGGACGGCAAGTTCGTGTGGCCGGGCTTCGGCGAGAACATGCGCGTGCTCGAATGGATGGTCGGCCGCATCGCCGGCAGCGCGGACGGCAGCGACCATGCGTTCGGGACGTCGCCGCGCTACGAGGATCTCGACTGGACCGGCCTCGAATTCAGCCGCGAACAGTTCGAGCATGCGATTTCCGTCGATGCCGATGCGTGGCGCAAGGAACTGGCGCTGCACACCGAACTGTTCGACAAGCTCGCCGACCGCCTGCCTGCGGCACTTCGCCGCTCGCGCGACTCGCTGGAGAAGCGTCTCGCCGCTTGAGACGTGAGCACTCGCTAACAAAAGCCGCCCTCCCGGGGGCGGCTTTTTTTTACGCGACTTGCTGGCGGGCGGCGGCTCGCCTTCGGCCTTGCGGTTTCCGGGGGCGAAGGCGTGCGCCAGAGGCTAGGCGGAATCGGCTCTGCTGTTTGCGGCCGACGGCCATTTCCATTTGTGCCGCATCAATTGTTTCCGCCTAAGGAACAATAGGCCGCCGGAGGATGCGTTCGCCGTTACAGTGGCAGAAATTCGTATTGAAATTCGCGGATCTGGGGCAACTTCTGCACGAATTCCCGTGTCGTAGGAAAATTCGCGGCTCGCTTCGCTGGTATTCACGGAGCGTTACAAGCAGGAGTTGTCTCATGGATCATTTGCAGTCGATGCGAGTGTTCATCAAAGTAGCGGATCTGGGCAGTTTCGCCCGGGCCGCCGGTGCGATGGACATTTCCAATGCGGTCGCCACGCGTCACGTCGCCGACCTCGAAGGCCGGCTCGGTACGCGTTTGCTCAACCGTACGACCCGCAGCCTCTCGCTGACCGAATCCGGTCAGGTTTATCTCGAACGCGCCCGGCAGATTCTCGACGAACTGGAAGACGTCGAACAGATGGTCGTCGCGCGCAATCACGAACCGGTCGGCACGCTGCGCATCGTTGCGCCCGTGGTATTCGGTCTGCATAACCTCGCGCCCGTCCTTCAGACCTACACGGAGCGCTTTCCGCAAGTCATTCCCGACCTGACACTGGTGGATCGTCACGTCGATCTCGTCGAAGAGGGGTTCGACCTCGGTGTGGTCGCCGCGCGCCAGATGCGCAGCGCGAGCATCGTGACGCGGCGTCTGACGACGGGCTGCATGACCGTCTGCGCGACGCCCGCGTACCTCGAAAAGCACGGCACGCCGACGCGGCCCGAGCAGCTGAGCGAACATCCGTGCCTGTCGCTGCCGTCCGAGTACTGGGGCGACGAACGCGTGTTCACCGGTCCGGACGGCGAAGTCCGCGTGCGGCCGAGCAACGTGATCGTCGCGAACAACACGGAGATGCTGCGTCAGTTCGCGCTGCTCGGGATGGGCATTGCGATCCTGCCCAGCTATCTGATCGGCCGCGACATGACGCGCGGACGCCTCGTGCGCCTGCTCGGCGACTTCCGGCTGCCGCAGGTCGAGATCAACATCGCGTATCCGAGCCGCCGTCACCTGCCCGCGAAGGTGCGCACGTTCATCGATCACCTCGTCGAGCACTTCAGCCAGACGCCGAACAGCCAGCTCGGCGAGCAGTGGGTGAAAGACGGGATGGCGCGTCCGGCGCCTTCCGCGCTGCCGCCCGGCAGCGGTGCGCATCCGGAAGCCTTCGACGGCGTCGAGCCGCTGCCCGACACCGTCGAGAGCGAACGCACGCCGAAGAGCGCGCGAGCATCGGCGCCGCGTACTCGCACGTCGGCGATTTCGCCGCTGTGACGTAGATCGGCTGGCCGCGCCCGGTTCGACGCGGCGGGCGTAAAAAAAGGCGCAATCCGGTGAGGATTGCGCCTTTTTGGTCGTCGTTTCGCGGGAGTTGACCGACGTTTGCGATCGATTGCGCCCCCGGCCGCGGCCGCCGCCGTTAAGAACCGGTTTTGCGAGCCGGCGTCTTCCGGGCAGCCGTCTTGCGAGCCGGCGCCGTTTTCGCGGCGGCGGTCTTGCGCGCCGCGGCGGGCTTCGCGTCGCCGCTTTGCACGGCGTCGTCGCTCTCGCCGCCGTTCGTCACGTCGCCGGCAGCCGCCTTGGCGGCGGTCTTTTTCGCGGCGGTCTTCGCCGACGGTTCCTTCTTCTCGAACTCGAAGCCGATCTTGCCGTCGCTCTGCTTGACGAGGAACGCCTTGAAGTTGCGGCCGGTGCGCGACGACTTGAAGTTCGTCAGCAGGTCGGTGCGGCCCTCGGCGAGTAGTTTCGCCATTTGGTCGCGGCCGATTTCCTGCTGCAGGATCACCTTGCCCGAGCGGAAGTCGCAGGACTTCGGATTCGCGACGGTGTTCTCGCAGACGTAGCTCATCCCGTGCTCGTAGACGCGGCCACCGCACTTCGGGCACGCGCCGACCGGCTCCTGCGCGGAGAAGTCCGGCACTTCGCCGTCCTCGCCGCCGGCGTCCTGGCCGAAGTCGAATTCGAGCTTGTAGTTCTTGATCTCGTCGTCGAACGACAGCTTCAGGATCGCCGAGAACGGCCGCCCCATCTTGCTGCGGAAGCCCGACAGCGGGCCGATCGTCTTCTGCTGCAGCAGTTCTTCGACCTCGGCGATTTCGAACTGCCGTCCGCCCGGAATCTTCGAGATCGAGAACTCGCACTTCGTGCACGCGAAGCGGCGATAGTTTTCCTTCACCTGGCCGCCGCAGTTCGGGCACGGTGTTTCGAGCGTCGCGTAGTCGCCCGGAATCGTGTCCGAGTCGTATTCCTTCGCGCGCTTCACGATCGTCTGCGTCATCCGCGCGATCTGCTGCATGAACGCGTCGCGCGGCAGGTGACCGCGCTCCATCTGCGACAGCTTGTATTCCCACTCGCCGGTCAGCTCGGGCGCGGTCAGTTCCTCGACGCCGAGGCCGCGCAGCAACGTCATCAACTGGAACGCCTTCGCGGTCGGGATCAGTTCGCGCCCTTCGCGCACGAGGTATTTCTCGCCGAGCAGCCCTTCGATGATCGCCGCGCGCGTGGCCGGCGTGCCGAGACCCTTCGCGGCCATCGCTTCGCGCAGTTCGTCGTCTTCGACGAGCTTGCCCGCGCCTTCCATTGCCGACAGCAGCGTCGCTTCGTTGTAGCGCGCCGGCGGCTTGGTCGTCAGCTGATGCGCGGCGATCTTGTCGGTCTTGACCTTCTCGTCCTTCTGCACCGGCACGAGGTTCGCGTCGTCGCCGGCTGCGTCGCGCCCGTAGACCTGCAGCCAGCCCGGCTCGACGAGCACCTTGCCCTCGGTCTTGAAGTGGTGGCCGGCGACCTCGGTGATGCGCGTCGTCACCCGATACTCGGCCGCCGGGAAGAACACCGCGAGGAAGCGCTTGACGACGAGGTCGTACAGCTTCTGCTCCGGCTCCGACAGCGATTTCGGCGCCTGCAGCGTGGGGATGATCGCGAAGTGGTCGCTGATCTTCGAATTGTCGAAGATCCGCTTGTTCGGCTTCACCCAGCCCTTGTCGAGCACCTGCTTCGCGTGCGGCAGGTAGTTGTTGCTCTCCTTCAGCATCTCGAGCGTGCTTTTCACGGTGCCGATGTAGTCTTCCGGCAGCGCGCGCGCGTCCGTACGCGGGTAGGTGAGCACCTTGTGCCGCTCGTACAGCGCCTGCGCGAGCGCGAGCGTGTTCTTCGCGGAGAAGCCGAAGCGGCCGTTCGCTTCGCGCTGGAGGCTCGTCAGGTCGAAAAGCGCGGGCGACAGTTGCGTGGACGGCTTCGATTCCTCGGAAACCGTGCCCTCGCGCCCGTGGCACGCGGCAACGATCGATTCGGCGGCCGGCAACGCCCACAGACGGGAGTCGCGCTTTTCGGGGTCGAATTCGTCGCGCTTGAATTTCGGGTCGAACCAGCGGCCTTCATAGAATCCGCCCGCGCAGACGAACTCCGCGCGCACTTCCCAGTAATCGCGCGGCACGAAGCGGCGGATTTTCTCCTCGCGTTCGACGACGATCGACAGCGTCGGCGTCTGCACCCGACCGACGGTGGTCAGGAAGAAGCCGCCGCCCTTGCTGTTGAACGCGGTCATCGCGCGTGTGCCGTTGATGCCGACGAGCCAGTCGGCTTCCGAACGGCAGCGCGCCGCATCGGCGAGCGGCTGCATGTCTTCGTCGCTGCGCAGACGTGCGAATCCTTCGCGGATCGCCGCAGGCGTCATCGATTGCAGCCACAGACGCTGGACCGGCTGCTTCGCCTTCGCGTGCTGCGCGATCAGGCGGAAGATCAGTTCGCCCTCGCGCCCCGCGTCGCATGCGTTGATCAGACGGTCGACGTCCTTACGCTTGATCAGCTTCGTGAGCAACTTGAGGCGCGATTCGCTTCGCGCGATCGGATTCAGGTCGAAATGCGGCGGAATGACCGGCAGATGCGCGAAGCTCCATTTGCCGCGCTTGACCTCGTATTCTTCCGGCGCCGCGATTTCCACCAGGTGGCCGACGGCCGACGAAAGGACGTATTCGTCGCTTTCGAAATATTCGTCATGCTTGGTAAAGCCGCCCAAAGCGCGTGCGATGTCGTTCGCGACAGATGGCTTTTCGGCGATGATCAATGCTTTGGACATGACTGTTGTAAATGGGTAATCCGGTTTGGCGTCCCGCGTGGTGGACGGGTCCGAAGCGCCGGCATCGGCCGGCGGCATTCCTGACGTCGCTTTAACGACCGCTTTATAGCACAGGACGCAGGGACGGCGATCCTCGCGCCGTACCGCCTCCTCGAAGGCGCCCAATCATAAGGGCGGCGCAACGCGCTCAGCAAGCATGCCTCGCGCCTCCCCGGAGCCCGGTCAGCATCCGGGCACGGCACGGCGATGCATGGGGCGTTACGCGGGCGCTTCTCTTTCGTCAGGCGACAGCAAGCGACGGCCGCAGCTTCGGCGCATCCGTCACGCCCGGCAGCGCGCTCAGGTCGGCGAGCATGCGCTCGACTACCGCGCCATGCGGCAACACGGTGCCGAAGAAGCGCGTCGCCGAACTGTCTTCGATCAGGATCGTCGGGAAGTTTTCGACGTCGAGGTCATCGAAGCGGTCGGCGTGCGTTTCGATGTCGATCCATGCGAAGCAGATGTCCGGATGGGCGTCGGCGATCCGGTCGAACGTCGCCCGATAGTCGCGGCAGGTCCCGCACCATTCCGCGCACAGACACGCGACGAACAACGTGTCGCGGTCGCTGAGGTGATCGGCGATCTGGTCGGCGTCGGTGTCGAGATCAAGCGCGGGCATGGCGGTTCCTTGCGGTCTTTCCGTACGGGCAGTAGGCGTTTGGCGCGAATGTAACATGAGCAGGTGCTAGCAGTGGACGGCCCGAACGAACCGTCCGCCGGGCAGCGCACACACGCGGCCGGCCAGTTCGAGTTGCAGCAGCGTTGCCTGTAACGTCGCTTCGGGCATGTCGGTGCGCTCCGCGAGAATTTCAAGCGATGCCGGTGCATAGCCGAGCGCGTCGAGAAGCAGCGACGCGGCGGCGTCCATTGCTGCCGGCGAATTTGTCGGGGTCGGAGCCGCTTTGATTGCCATGCCTCGCGGCGCTTCGATCGCCGGGCGCCGTTTCCGGCGCTCGGCCGGCGGTGCAGCCGCCGCGATGCCCAGTTCCTCCAAAATTTCCTCGGGCGTTTCGACGAGCCGCGCGCCCTGCTTGATCAGCCGATGACAGCCGCGCGACAGCGGCGCGTGGATCGACCCGGGCAGCGCGAACACGTCGCGCCCCATGTCGTTCGCGAGCCGCGCAGTGATCAGCGAACCCGAGCGCATCGCGGCTTCCACGACCAGCACGCCTTCGACGAGTCCCGCGATCAGCCGGTTGCGCTGCGGAAAATTCGACGAGCGCGCGGGCGTGCCGAGTGGCCATTCGGACAAGATCGCGCCGTGCACCGCGATCTGCTCGGCCAGCGCGTGATGGCTCGCCGGATAGATGCGATCGGCGCCGGTGCCGATCACGGCGACGGTGCCGCCGATCGGGCCGGCAGTCGCATCTCCAGTGGCACCGGCAACCATTCCGCCAACCGCACCCCTGATCACCCCGCCAATCGCCCCCCGATGAGCCGCGCCGTCGACGCCCAATGCAAGCCCCGACACGACGACGATCCCCGCCCCGGACAGCGCGCGCGCGAAGCGTTCGGCGTCCTCGACGCCTTGCGGCGTTGCGCTGCGGCTGCCCACGATCGCGACGCTTCGCGCATGCAGCCGGTCCACGCGGCCTCTTATATATAGAAGCGGCGGCGGATCGGGCATCGTTAGCAGGCGCGGCGGATACGCCGGATCGCCGAGCGTCAGCACCGCGTTGCCGGGCAGCGCACGCCATTCGCGTACCGCGTCGAGCTGCGCCGCGAAATCGGGCGCGACCGGCGCCAGCGCCGCGCGCGCGGCTTCGGTTCCCGCGACTGCCGCCAGCGCGGCGAACGGTTGTGCGAGCACCTGCTGCGGCAGCCCGAACGCCGCGAGCATCGCGCGCAGCGCAGCCGGCTTCAGTGCGGGCGCAACCGAAAGCCGCAGCCACGCGGATAGTTCATCGTCGGCAAGCGGCAGCGGAGCAACCATCGATCGACCTCGTTCCCCGGCAGCGACTACGCGCCTGCCGTGATAAAATTTTCACTATCCGAAATACACTTCGCCGGCCGTCGTTCAGCGCACGCACCGGCGGCTGGAAAGCGGGCGGCCGCGCGTTGAATCCGGCCATTCAGTCCGTATATCCTCTCTGTCCTTCAATGGGGCGACAAGCTGGCCGGATGGCCAGGCTGCAAGCGACACGCACGCAGCGCGGCGCCCGATAAACGCATCTGGATCATGGCTCTACTGAACATCCTTCACTACCCGGACAAGCGTCTGCACAAGGTCGCGAAGCCGGTCGAAGTCGTCAACGACCGCATCCGCAAGCTCGTCGCGGACATGGCCGAGACGATGTACGCGGCGCCCGGCGTCGGCCTCGCGGCGACGCAGGTCGACGTGCACGAACGCGTGATCGTGATCGACGTGTCCGAAACGCACGACGAACTGCGCGTGTTCATCAACCCGGAGATCGTCTGGTCGAGCGACGAGCGCAAGATCAACGAGGAAGGCTGCCTGTCGGTGCCGGGCATCTACGACAACGTCGAGCGCGCGGAGAAGGTCCGCGTGCGCGCGCTCAACGAGAAAGGCGAGTCTTACGAGGTCGATTGCGAAGGGCTGCTCGCGGTCTGCATCCAGCACGAAATGGATCACCTGATGGGGCGCGTGTTCGTCGAGTACCTGTCGTCGCTGAAGCAGACGCGCATCAAGTCGAAGATGAAGAAGCTCGAACGCGCGATGTAACGCGCGCCGCCGTCCCCTCGCCCAGACCGTCGCGCCCATGAGTCATACCCTTCGCGTCATCTTCGCCGGCACGCCGGAATTCGCGGCCGCGGCGCTCGCCGCCATCCACGAAGCCGGCTTCGCGGTGCCGCTCGTGCTCACGCAGCCCGATCGCCCCGCGGGCCGCGGGATGAAGCTGCAGGCGAGTCCCGTCAAGCGTTACGCGCAGGAGCGCGGGCTCGAAGTCGCGCAGCCGCCGTCGCTGCGCCGCACCGGCAAATATCCTGCCGAGGCCGCCGCCGCGCTCGATCTGCTTCGCGCGACGCCGCACGACGTGATGGTGGTCGCCGCCTACGGCCTGCTGCTGCCGCAGGAAGTGCTCGACATGCCGCCGCACGGCTGCATCAACATTCACGCGTCGCTGCTGCCGCGCTGGCGCGGCGCGGCGCCGATCCATCGCGCGATCGAGGCAGGCGACGCCGAGACCGGCATCACGCTGATGCAGATGGACGCGGGCCTCGACACCGGCCCGATGATCGTCGAAGCGCGCACGCCGATCGAGCCGACCGACACGACCGCGACGCTGCACGACCGGCTCGCCGGGATCGGCGCGAAGCTGATCGTCGACGCGCTCGTCGAACTGGAACGCAACGGCGCGCTGCCGGCGACGCCGCAGCCAACAGACGGCGTCACCTACGCGGAAAAAATCGGCAAGCACGAGGCGGCGCTCGACTGGCGGCGTCCAGCGGATGCGCTCGCGCGCCAGCTTCGAGCGTTCGATCCGTTTCCGGGCGGCGTGGCGACGCTCGACGGCGCGCAGCTGAAGCTGTGGGCCGCCGAGCCGGCCGTGGGCGTCGCGGTGCCCGATGCCGCGACGCCGGGTGAGATCCTGGAGGTGTCGCCGGCGGGCGTCGTCGTCGCGTGCGCAACCGGCGACGCGCGCAGCGCGCTGCGCATCACGCAGTTGCAGAAGCCGGGTGGCAAGCGTCTGCCCGCGCGCGAGTTTCTCGCCGGACTGCCGCTCGCGGCGGGGCAACGTTTCGAGCTGGTGGACGCCACGGACGCCTAGCGCGAGCGCGTCGCGGCGGCGGCAGCGTTAGCCGTCCGGCCAGCTACGCCCGCGATGGCTGCGCGCTAGAATGGCTGAACGCACCGACCGTATTTCCTGAGGACGCCATGCTCGGCATCACCCACTTTGCTTTCTTTGTCGTCGCGGTTTTTCTGCTGAACGTCACGCCGGGCCCCGACACCGCCTATATCGTCGGTCGCAGCGTCGCGCAGGGGCGCGGCGCCGGGCTCACGTCCGCGCTCGGCATCTCGGCCGGCTGCTGCGTGCACTCGCTCGCGTGCGCATTCGGGCTCACCGCGCTGCTCGCGGCGTCCGCCGCCGCGTTCACGGTGATCAAGGTGGTCGGCGCGATCTATCTGGTCTATCTGGGCGTGCGGCTCATCTTCGCGAAGCCGGCACCCGCGCGCGCGCCGCGCGAAGCCGCCGTCGACGAGCCCCGCGCGGCCGCCGCGCGGCCGCTGCGCCAGCTCTTCCTGCAGGGCTTCTGGACCAACGTGCTGAACCCGAAAGTCGTGCTGTTCTTCGTGTCGTTCTTCCCGCAGTTCGTCGCCGTCGGCAGCCCGCACAAGACACTCGCGTTTCTCGCGCTCGGCGCCGTGTTCGTCGCAATGAGCACCGTGTGGAACAGCTTTGTCGCGTGGATCGCGGGCAGCGTCACGCGGCGCTTCTCCGGCAAGCCGGCCGTCAAGAAGTGGCTCGACCGCACGGTCGGCACGGCGTTCGTCGGTCTCGGCATCCGGCTCGCCACCGCCACGCGGTGAGTTGAATTTTCGCCGGCCATCCCTATCTAACGAATCGCTTACACACAACGGCCGCCTTTATGGCGGGCGATTCAACGATTCGGCCCTGGTCGGGCAAGGAGCATGGATATGTTCAACTGGGTCAAAACCGCGATGCTGATGGCCGCGATCACGGCCCTCTTCATCGTGATCGGCGGGCTGCTGGGCGGCCAGCGCGGGATGATGATGGCGCTGGTGATCGCGCTCGGGATGAATTTCTTCTCGTACTGGTTCTCGGACAAGATGGTGCTGCGCATGTACAACGCGCAGGAAGTGGACGAGAACAGTGCGCCGCAGTTCTACCGGATGGTGCGCGAACTGTCGACGCGCGCCGGCCTGCCTATGCCGCGCGTGTATCTGATCAACGAAGACGCGCCGAACGCATTCGCGACCGGTCGCAATCCCGAGCACGCGGCGGTCGCGGCAACGACCGGCATCCTGCGCGTGCTGTCCGAGCGCGAAATGCGTGGTGTGATGGCGCACGAACTCGCGCACGTGAAGCACCGCGACATCCTGATCTCGACGATTTCCGCGACGATGGCGGGCGCGATCTCGGCGCTCGCGAACCTCGCGCTGATCTTCGGCGGCCGCGACCAGAACGGGCGCGCGGCGAACCCGATCGCGGCGATCGCGGTCGCGCTGCTCGCGCCGATCGCGGGCGCGCTGATCCAGATGGCGATCTCGCGGGCGCGTGAGTTCGAGGCCGATCGCGGCGGCGCGAGGATTTCGGGCGACCCGCAGGCGCTCGCGTCGGCGCTCGACAAGATCCATCGCTACGCGAAGGGCATTCCGTTCCCGACCGCCGAAGAGCATCCGGCCACCGCGCAGATGATGATCATGAACCCGCTGTCGGGCGGCGGACTGCAGAACCTGTTCTCGACGCACCCGTCGACCGAGGAGCGCATCGCGCGGCTGATGGAGATGGCGCGGACCGGCCGCTTCGAGTGACGGGACGCGCGGCGAACGCATAGCGAAGCGGCGAACCAGGGCAGGCGAAACGCCTGCCCTTTTCGTTTACTGCCGCCCCACTTCGGGTTGCGGGCGTTGCTGCGGCGCCACGCTACAATGCAACGTTGGGGTCTCGCGCCGAGCGCGCCCCGTTTTCCGCTTTCCGATGACATCCAGTTCTCATGGGCGGTCCGCCGCCAAGCCCGTACGGTCGGGCCGTGCGTCCGCGTCGCGCGCCGCGCAGCACACGCCGCGCGCGGCCGGACGCACGGCCGTCCACCTGATTCCCGACTCGCTCGGCTTCGCGCTCGATCAGGCGGGGCAGGCGGTCGGCGACGTGCGCGGCGGCGCCGCGCTGCCGGCCGCGCTGGCGGCCGGATTCGCGGCGTTGCCGCCTGAGAGCGTCGCGCTATCGCGCGGCGCGGTGCAGGACATCGCGTACCGCACGATACGGCGCCTCGGCACCGTCGACTGGCTGATGCGCGAGCGCATCAGCAAGGCGCCGCCCGCGGCCGTGTCGAATCTGCTCGCGTGCGCGCTCGCGCTGCTGCTCGACGACGAAGCGACGGCTGCGTATGCGCCGTTCACGGTCGTCGATCAGGCCGTTCGCGCGGTCGGCGCGCGCCGTGAAATCGCATTTGCGAAGGGGCTGGTCAACGCGGTGCTGCGCGGCTTCTTGCGCGAGCGCGGCACGTTGCTCGCCGCCGCCGGGCGCGACGACGTCGCGCGCTGGAACTACCCGCAATGGTGGATCGACGCGACGCGTGCCGCGTGGCCCGACGCATGGCAGTCGATCCTCGGCGCCGGCAACGTGCAGGGGCCGCTGACGCTGCGCGTGAACGCGCGCCGCGCGAGCGCCGACGCGTATCTGCAGCGACTGCGCGCGGAGGGCATCGACGCGACGCGACTCGGCGAGCACGCGGTGCGGCTCGCGCATGCGCTGCCGGTCGATCGCATTCCCGGCTTCGCGGCCGGCGACGTGTCGGTGCAGGACGCCGGCGCGCAGCTTGCCGCGCAGCGGCTCGGCGTGCGCGACGGCATGCGCGTGCTCGACGCGTGCGCGGCGCCCGGCGGCAAGACCGGCCATCTGCTCGAACTCGCGGATGTCGATCTCGTCGCGCTCGAAAGCGACGCGACGCGCGCCGCGCGAATCGGCGAGAACCTCGCGCGGCTCGGGCTGTCGGCGAAGGTGGTCGTCGGCGATGCGGCGACGCCGTCCGCGTGGCACGACGGCGAACCGTTCGACCGCATTCTCGCGGACGTTCCGTGCTCGGCGTCCGGCATCGTGCGGCGCCATCCGGACGTGCGGTGGCTGCGGCGTCCGACCGACATCGCCGCGCTGGTGAGCGAGCAGCGCCGCATCGTCGACGCGTTGTGGCCGCTCGTGAAGCCGGGCGGCGAGCTGCTGTACGTGACGTGTTCGATCTTCCCCGCGGAGGGCGAAGAGCAGGCGCGGCGGTTTGAAAGCAGCCATCCGGATGCGGTACGATTGGACGCACCCGGGCAGCTGCTCCCAACGTCGGCGCAGGGCGCCATCAACGGGACAACCAAAGAGGCAGTCGGCGGCGCGAGCGTCGGCGCCCAACATCACGCCGAAGCGGACGCGAGCCAGACACCGGATTGCGCCGCGGATCACGACGGATTCTTCTACGCGCGCTTTCAGAAACGGTGATCATTAAACGCTTCTTCCGGCTGCGGCTCGCGGCACTCGTGTGGATTGCCCTCGTGGTCGGCTTCGGTCTTTTCGAGGCCGCGCCGGCGCGCGCGGATACGATCTCGGTCCAGCGCGCATCGCTGCAGGCCGATCAAAGCGGCTGGAGCCTCGACGCGCGCTTCGACTTCGATCTGAACAGCAGTCTCGAAGATGCGGTCAACAAGGGCATCCCGCTTTACTTCACGACCGATTTCGAACTCACGCGCCCGCGCTGGTACTGGTTCGACGAACAGCCGGTCAGCGTGTCGCAGAGCATCCGTCTGTCGTTCCAGCCGCTCACGCGCGAATACCGCGTCTCGAGCGGCGGCCTGCAGCTCGGCTTTCCGACGCTCGACGAGGCGCTGTCGGTCATCAAGCACGTGACGTCGTGGCACGTGATCGACCGCAGTCAGGTGAGCGCGGGCGAGACGTACACCGCATCGGTGCGCATGCAGCTCGACGTCGCGCTGATGCCCAAGCCGTTCCAGATCGACGCGGTGAACAACCGCGACTGGAATCTCGCTTCCGACTGGAAGCGCTTCAACTTCACGGTGACCGAACGTGCTAGATAAAGTCCGCCGCGAAGTCCGTGCCGCGACCAGCTTCAGCGGGGTCGTCGTCCGGCTGCTCGTCTCGACCGTCGCGCTCACCGCGATGCTGCTGCTCGTGCTGCTCGCCGCCGCGAGCGCGAACACCGAGTTCTTCGACCGCTATTACGGCTGGCTCTACGCGGCCAATATCGCGGTCGCGCTGATCTTCCTGACGGTGGTCCTCGCGCTCGTCATCGTGATCATCGTGCGATTGCGGCGCGGCAAGTTCGGCACGCGGCTGCTCGCGAAGCTCGCGTTCTTCTTCGCGCTCGTCGGCGTGGTGCCGGGCGGGATCATCTACATCGTGTCGTATCAGTTCGTGTCGCGCAGCATCGAGTCGTGGTTCGACGTGAACGTCGAGACCGCGCTCACCGCAGGCCTGAACCTCGGGCGCGGGATGCTCGACGCGTCGCTGTCCGACCTGCAGTCGAAGGGCCGGCTGATGGCCGAGCAGATCGCGAGCTCGGACGCGCCGGGCACGACGCTGACGCTTCTGCGCCTGCGCGACCAGTTCGGCGTGCAGGACGCGATGATCGTCGAGCCGGGCCGCAGCATGGCGGGCGCGTCGCCGGAGATGCACGTCGTCGCGCAGGCGTCGGGCAATTTCTCGTCGCTCGTGCCGTCCGACCTGCCGACCGCGATGATGATCGACCAGGCGCGCGGCCGCGGCTACGCGGCGATCGAAGGCGAAGTGGACGGCGATCCGCACGAGCACGGCGCGAAGGGCGCGCTGCGTCTGCGCGTCGTGCAGCGGATTCCGGATGCGAACGCGACGCTGCTGCAGCCGGCCGAACGCTTCCTGCAGCTCACGCAGCCGGTGTCGCCGACGCTCGCGCGCAACGCCGACGCGGTGCAGCGCGCGTATCGCGAGTATCAGGAGAAGGCGCTCGGCCGCACCGGCCTGCGCAAGATGTATATCGGCACGCTGACGCTCGCGCTCTTTCTCGCGACGTTCGTCGCGATGATGCTCGCGCTCGCGCTCGGCAATCAGCTCGCGCGGCCGCTGTTCCTGCTCGCGCAGGGCACGAAGGAAGTGACCGAGGGCGATTACACGCCGAAGCGCGAAGTGAAGTCGCGCGACGAACTCGGCTTCCTCACGCAGTCGTTCAACGCGATGACGCGCCAGCTCGCCGACGCGCGGCTCGCGGTCGAGAAAAACCGCGTCGCGCTCGAACATTCGAAGGCGTACCTCGAAAGCATCCTCGCGAACCTGACGGCGGGCGTGTTCGTGTTCGACCGCCAGTTCCGGCTGATGACCGCGAACCCCGGCGCCGAGCGGATCTTCCGGCAGCCGTTCCAGATGCAGGAGGGCGTGTCGCTCGACCACATCGCGGCACTGTCGGATTTCGGCGCGATGGTGCGCAAGGCGTTCGCCGACCGCGAAGCCGCGAGCGGCGACGGCGAAGCGGATCGCGGCCACTGGCAGCAGCAGTTCTCGGTGCCGGTGCCGGGCGAAACCGACCCGCTCACGCTGCTCGTGCGCGGCGCGCGTCTCGTGTCGGACACGGGCCGCGAGGCGGGAAGCGACGCGGAAATCCGCGTGGACAGCGGCACCGGTGAGCGCCAGACGTCCGGCTACGTGGTGGTGTTCGACGACATTTCCGACGTGATCTCCGCGCAGCGCTCGGTTGCCTGGGCGGAAGTCGCGCGACGGCTCGCGCACGAGATCAAGAATCCGCTGACGCCGATCCAGCTGTCCGCCGAACGCCTGCAGATGAAGCTGTACGACAAGCTCGCGCCCGCCGACGCCGACGTGCTCAAACGCGGCGCGACGACGATCGTGAACCAGGTCGCCGCGATGAAGCAGATGGTCAACGACTTCCGCGACTACGCGCGCACGCCGCCCGCGGTGCTCGGCAACCTGCAGCTGAACGATCTGGTGACCGAAGTGCTGACGCTGTACGGCGCCGGCGAGGGCAAGAGCGCGATCAAGGTGGAGCTGTCGTCGCTGCCGGTGATTCGCGGCGACGCGACGCAATTGCGCCAGGTGATCCACAACCTGCTGCAGAACGCGCAGGATGCGGTCGCCGATGTCGAACAGCCGCGCGTGGTGCTCGAGACGCGCACCGTAGAATACGGCGATCCTGATTCCCAAGGGCATCCGCGCGTTGCCGTGCGTCTGACAGTGTCGGACAATGGTCCCGGTTTTCCGGCGCGAATCCTCACGCGCGCATTCGAGCCTTACGTGACGACGAAGGCCAAGGGAACGGGGCTCGGACTTGCGATGGTCAAAAAGATCGTCGACGAGCACGGCGCGCGTATCGACATCCGCAACCGAAAGGCGGGCGACACGGTCGAAGGCGCACAGATCTCGATACTCTTTCTCCAGCTGGCGGACGACTCCGCCACGCCGGGTTCCGGTGCGCCGCCGTCACAGGACGCGGCGACGCAGGGAACGACAAAAGCAACAGTGCAGACAAGGGCAGCGTAAATGGCAACCATCCTGGTGGTAGACGATGAAATGGGCATCCGGGAACTGCTCTCGGAGATCCTGAGCGACGAAGGGCATGTCGTGGAAGTCGCGGAGAACGCGCAGGAGGCGCGCGACTTCCGGCTGCGTCAGGTGCCGGATCTGGTGCTGCTCGACATCTGGATGCCGGACACCGACGGCGTCACGCTGCTCAAGGAGTGGGCGGCGCAGGGCCAGCTCACGATGCCGGTGATCATGATGTCGGGTCACGCGACGATCGACACGGCCGTCGAGGCGACGAAGATCGGCGCGCTGAATTTCCTCGAGAAACCGATCGCGCTGCAAAAGCTGCTGAACGCGGTCGAACAGGGGCTCGCGCGCGGCACCGCGGCGACGCCGGTCAACGCGGGCGCGGCGGGCGGCAAGCCGGTCGTGACGGGCGGACCGTCGGCGGTCGCGTCGTCGGCCGCGCTGCCGGTGCTGAGCGCGGACGGGATGCCGGGCGGCATGCTCGCCACGCAGACCGCGTCGATCTCGTTCGACATTCCGCTGCGCGACGCGCGCGACGCGTTCGAGCGCGCGTACTTCGAATACCACCTCGCGCGCGAGAACGGCAGCATGACGCGCGTCGCGGAGAAAACCGGGCTCGAGCGCACGCATCTGTATCGCAAGCTCAAGCAGCTCGGCGTGGATCTCGGCAAGAGCAAGGGCGAATGACACGGCGTGCCGGCCGCGCGGATCTCCCCCGATTTTTTCGCGCGAAGGGGGCTTGTAGCGCTGTCCGCGACTCGCTATAATCTCGTTTCTTCGTTGGCCCGGTAGCTCAGTTGGTAGAGCAGCGGATTGAAAATCCGCGTGTCGGTGGTTCGATTCCGCCCCAGGCCACCAGAATTCAGCCCCAGGAGATCGCTCGATTCCTGGGGCTTTTTCGTTGTCTTTCGTGGGTTCGCGAATCCTGCGGCCAGCGGCGCGGGGCCGAGGCCGCGGATCATGCCGCGCAGGGCAGCGGCCTATACTGACAGACTGCGCTGACAGACTGCGCTGACCGGATCCGCCGGGATTCCGCACCACGGTGGCGGGCACAAAAGAGCGGTGTCCGGCAAACAGGCGCAGACCCGGGCGCGGACGGGGCGACCCGGCGTTGTGCAGCAACCCCACATTCACGGAGTATCACGGTGACTCGAACAGGCGGTAAAAACGGCGCGCTCGTGCTGTTTTCCGGCGGCCAGGACTCGGCCACGTGCCTCGCCTGGGCGCTCGACCGGTATGAAACCGTCGAGACGCTCGGCTTCGACTACGGCCAGCGACATCGCGTCGAACTCGAGTGCCGCGACGGATTTCGCGCGGCGATCGCGAGCACGTTCCCCGAATGGAGCGAGCGCCTCGGCGAGGATCACATGATCGACCTGTCGGTGCTCGGCCCGATCAGCGATACGGCGATGACGCGGGCCATCCAGATCGAGACCGCCGCGAGCGGCTTGCCGAACACGTTCGTGCCGGGCCGCAACCTGATGTTCATGACGATCGCCGCGGCGATCGCGTATCGGCGCGGGCTGAAGGTGCTGGTCGGCGGCATGTGCGAGACCGACTTCTCCGGCTATCCGGATTGCCGCGACGACACGCTCAAGGCGCTGCAGGTCGCGCTCAATCTCGGCATGGACAGCCGCTTCGTGCTGGAAACACCGCTGATGTGGCTCGACAAGGCCGACACGTGGCGGCTCGCGCAGCAACTCGGCGGCGATGCGCTCGTCGAGCTGATTCGCGTCGATACGCACACGTGCTACGTCGGCGAGCGCTCCGAATTGCATCCGTGGGGCTTCGGCTGCGGCGAATGCCCGGCATGCCGGTTGCGCAAACGCGGCTACGAAGCGTTTCTCGCCGGCGGCCAGGTGACGGAACCCGTCTGACTACCATCGAAGAAACCAGCATGACCTACGCGGTAAAGGAAATCTTCTACACGTTGCAGGGCGAGGGCGCGAACGCCGGGCGTCCGGCCGTGTTCTGCCGGTTCGCCGGCTGCAATCTGTGGTCGGGCCGCGAGGAAGACCGGGCGGAGGCCGTCTGCCGGTTCTGCGACACCGACTTCGTCGGCACCGACGGCGAGAACGGCGGCAAGTATCGCAGCGCGGAAGAGCTGGTCGCGAAGATCGCGTCGCTGTGGCCGCAGGGCGAGGCGCATCGCTTCGTCGTCTGCACGGGCGGCGAGCCGATGCTGCAGATCGATGCGCCGTTCGTCGACGCGCTGCATGCGGCCGGCTTCGAAGTCGCGATCGAGACCAACGGCTCGCTGCCGGTGCTCGACTCGATCGACTGGGTGTGCGTGAGCCCGAAGGCCGACGCGCCGCTCGTCGTCACGAAAGGCAATGAACTGAAGGTCGTCGTGCCGCAGGAAAACCAGCGCCTCGCCGACTACGCGAAGCTCGATTTCCAGCATTTCCTCGTGCAGCCGATGGACGGCCCGTCGCGAGACCTCAATACGAAGCTCGCGATCGACTGGTGCAAGCGTCATCCGCAGTGGCGCCTGTCGATGCAGACCCACAAGTACCTGAACATTCCCTGACCTTTGCCCCGAGCCGCCGTGCTGACGATCACCCGAAAACTCGAATTCGACGCGGGCCACCGCATCCCCGATCACCGCAGCCAGTGCCGCAATCTGCACGGGCATCGCTACGTGCTCGAAATCACGCTGCAGGGCGATCTCGTCGACACCGAAGGCGCGCCCGATCGCGGCATGGTGATGGACTTCGCGGACGTGAAGGCGCTTGCGAACCAGCATCTGATCGATCGCTGGGACCATGCGTTTCTCGTCTACGAGGGCGACGCGCAGGTGCGCCAGTTCCTCGACACGCTGCCGGGCCACAAGACGGTCGTGCTGGACCGGATCCCGACGGTCGAGAACCTCGCGGCCGTCGCGTTCGGCATTCTCGCGAACGTGTACGACGCGCATTACGGCGTGAATCTGCGGTTGCATCGCGTGCGGCTCTACGAAACGCCGAACTGCTGGGCGGACGTCGTTCGCGACTAGCGCGGGCGGGCGCTTCCACGAACACGCCCAACGGCTGCGTCAGGTGGCCGCATTAATGTCGCGGTATCATCGCTTCCGATAACGGTTCCAACAACACAACGGGGCGAGACATGCCGGCCGCGAGGCCGCCGGCCCGCCGCGGCCGGCGCGCGCCGTGCGCCCTCGCCTCCACATGGAGATGGCGATGAGCACGTTCACGAATCCGCTGAAAGAACGCCTGAAAGCATCGGAGCCGCTGTTCGGGCTGTGGCTGTCGATGGGCAGCGAGACCGCCGCCGAGGCGCTCGCGCACGCCGGCTTCGACTGGCTGCTGATCGACATGGAGCACGCGCCCAACGACAGCGCCGACCTCACCGCCCAATTGCGCGCGATCGCCGCCGCGCATCTGCCGACCGAGCCGGTCGTGCGTCTGCCGGCGAGCGATCCGTGGCTCGTGAAACGCGTGCTCGATGCGGGCGCACGCACGTTGATGTTCCCGAATGTCGGCTCGGCGGCCGAGGCCGCGCGGGCCGTCAATCTCACGCGTTATCCGGATGAGCGCTCGCCCGACGGGCTGCGCGGCGTCGCGGGCGTCGTGCGCGCGGCCGCGTACGGGATGCGGCGCGACTACCTCCAGAGCGCGAACGCGCAGATCGCGACGATCGTGCAGATCGAATCCGCGAAGGCGCTGGCCGAAGTCGAGCAGATCGCGGCGACGCCGGGCGTCGATTGCCTGTTCGTCGGCCCCGCCGATCTTGCCGCGAGCCTCGGCCACCTCGGCGATTCGCGACATCCGAAGGTGCAGGACGCGATGCTGCGGATCGTGTCGGCGGGACGCAGCGCGGGCGTCGCGACGGGCATCTTCGCGATGGATGCCGCGAGCGCGAAGCAGTATCGCGAGATGGGCTTCACCTTCATCGCGCTCGCGGCCGACGTGATCTGGCTCGTGCGCGCGACCCGTCAGGTGCTGCAGGAGGCGCGCTCATGAACGCGGCGTGGTCGGCGCGGAGGATCCTCGCGCGGACCGCCGTCGCGCTCGGCGCGGCGCTGCTCGCGGCCGGCGTCGCGCGCGCGCAGCAATCCGCGTCCGCTGCGGACACCGACCCGCAGACCGAATCGGCCGTCGCCGACTACAACGCCGGCAACCTGGGCGCCGCGCTGACCGAGTTTCGCGCGGCCGCCGAGCGCGGCAACCGCCTCGCGGAGTTCGACTACGCGATGATGCTGCTGAACGGCGAAGGCGGCGCGACCGACGTCGGCGAGGGACGCAAGTGGCTGCGCAAGGCGGCCGACGCGAACATGTCGCATGCGCAGTACGTGTACGGGAAGATGTACGACGACGGCGAGTTCGTCGCGCGCGACCCGTCGGAGGCGCATCAGTGGTTCCTGAAGGCGGCGCAGCAGGGGCACGTGCAGGCGGAACTGGCGCTCGCGAACCAGTTCCTCGACGGACGCGGCACGTCGCGCGACAACCGCCAGGCGTTCTACTGGTACAAGAAAGCCGCCGAAGGCGGCGACATGACCGCCCAGTACGTGACCGGTTCGTTCTACGAGCGCGGCGGCGACGGCGTGCAGAAGAACCTGAACGTCGCGCGCGCGTACTATGCGGCGGCGGCCGCGCAGGGCGACCCGGCCGCGCGGCTCAAATACGAAGAGTTGACCGCGCAATTGATGAAGACGGTACCGCGCGCGCAGTGACGCGCGGGGCGCCAGCTAGCTCTGCATCAGCCGCTTTTGCCGCCCGACGTTCATGATCAGGCCGATCGCGATGCCGAGCGTCGTCAGCGCGGTGCCGCCGTAGCTCATGAACGGCAGCGGCACGCCGACGACCGGCAGGATCCCGCTCACCATCCCGATGTTGACGAACGCGTATGTGAAGAACGCCATCGTCAGCGAGCCGGCGAGCAGCCGGCCGAACAGCGTCGCGCCGTTCGCCGCGATATAGAGCCCGCGCGCGATCAGCGCCATATAAAGCGTGAGCAGTACGATCCCGCCCATGAGCCCGAACTCCTCCGAGAACACCGCGAAGATGAAGTCGGTGTGCTTCTCGGGGATGAATTCGAGGTGCGACTGCGTGCCCTTGAGCCAGCCCTTGCCGAGCGGGCCGCCCGAGCCGATCGCGATCACCGCCTGGATCGTGTGGAAGCCCTTGCCGAGGGGGTCGGACGTCGGATCGAGCAGCGTGCAGATGCGGTGCTTCTGGTAGTCGTGCATCAGCGGCCAGTTCACTTCGGGCTGGCAGATGCGGTCCTGGAACGCGGCGATCGACCCGACCGCGATCACGCCCGCGAGCAGGACCGGCACGATCAGCTTGAACGACAGACCCGCGAAGTAGATCACGAAGAGCCCGGCCGCGAACACCAGCACCGCGGTGCCGAGGTCCGGCTGCTTCGCGATCAGCCCGACCGGCACGAGCAGGATCACGAAGCCGACGAGGTAGTCGTACCAGCGCACCACGCCTTCGCGACGCTGGTAGTACCACGCGAGCATCAGCGGTGTTGCGATCTTCATGATCTCGGACGGCTGGATCACGACGCCGACGTTGATCCAGCGCTTCGCGCCCTTGCGCGTGAGCCCGAACATCGCGACCGCGAAGAGCAGCGCGATGCCGAACGTGTAGATCGGCACGGCAAAGCGCATCAGCGTGGTCGACGGCACGTTAGCGAGCGCCCACATCAGCACGAAGGTCAGCATGATGTTGCGCAGCTGGTCTTCGACGCGGCCCGGCATGTCGAGGCTCGCGCTGTACAGCGTCACGATGCCGACGCACAGCAGCAGGAACACGATCAGCGCGAGCGGCCGGTCGAAACCGACGAACATCTTGCCGATGCGATCGAGCACCGCGCGCTTGTCGAGTTTGTCGAACTGGAAGAAAGGCATGGTGATTCCTTACTCGTCGATGCCGCCGGTCGCCGGCTTCGGCGGCGGGGCGATCGCGGTGGCGCCGGCATCGTTCGCCGGCGCGCGCGGATGGCGCGGCGCCCGCTGACGCAGCACAGCCGGTGCATCGTTGTTGCTGCCGGACGCAGCGACGGGCGCGGTGCCGCCGTTGACCGCATCGACGTTCGCGCCGGCGTCGGGCGTGACGGGGTTCGGCCGTGGGATCAGCGCGCGGCGCATGTCGGGCCGGTTGCCGGCCGGCGCGCCTCGCAGACGGGCGGCCGGGGAGAGTGCGGTGGCGGTCGCTGCGCCCGATGCGCCGGCGGACTGCGCGGCGCCCGGCACGGCAGCTGTGCCCGACGTGGCGGCAGCGCCCCGCGCCGCGGCAGCGCCCGACGTGGCAGTAGCGCCTCGCGCCGCGGCAGCGCCCAACGTGGCAGTAGCGCCTCGCGCCGCGGCAGCGCCCGACGTGGCAGTAGCGCCTCGCGCCGCAGAGGCGCCCGACACGGCAGCGGCGCCGGATGCAGCCGCAGCGCCCGATTCGGCGCTGCCCGACTCAACGCCCGCCCCCGACGCAGCGGCAGCACCAGAAGCCGCCGCAGCCCCCGACGCCGCGTCGACCGCCGACGCCGCAACCGGGCTCGGCAGCGGCGTAAACCCGGCCGCGACCTCGACCGGACGCGGCGCGTCGTCTTCCGGCTGCGTGCCGATCACCGGCGCGGACGCGTCCTCGGTCGCCGACGCCGCCGCGGCCACCGCCGCCTGCTCGGTGCCGGGCTTCAGCCGGTCGACGAGGTAATAGTCGAGCACGCGCCGCGCGATCGGGCCGGCCGCTTCCGCGCCCCAGCCGCCGTTTTCGACGATCAGCGCGAGCGCGATCTGCGGATGGTCGGCCGGCGCGAACGCGATAAAGAGCGCGTGGTCGCGCAGACGCTCCGACAGCGCATGCGCCTGATACTTCCCGCCCTGCAGCGAGAACACCTGCGCGGTGCCGGTCTTGCCCGCGACCGTGTACGGCGCGTTCTGGAACACCCTGTACGCGGTGCCGGACGGGTTCATCGCGACGTTTTCCATCCCGCGCTTCACGATGTCGATGTCCGACTGCTTCACGTCGAGGCGCCCGCTTTCGTGCGGCACGGTCAGCTGCACGTCGTGCGAGATCGGATTCACGATTTCCTTCACGAGGTGCGGCTTCATCAGCACGCCGTTGTCGGCGAGCGTCGCCGTTGCGTGCGCGAGCTGCAGGATCGTGAACGAGTTGTAGCCCTGACCGATCCCGAGGCTGATCGTCTCGCCTTCGTACCAGCGCTGCTGCTCGGGCCGGTGATACGCCTTGCGCTTCCATTCGGTCGACGGAAGGATGCCGCGCGCCTCGCCGGAGATGTCGATGCCGGTCAGCTGGCCGAAGCCGAGCGGCTTCATGAAGTTCGCGATGTTGTCGACGCCGAGGTCGTGCGCGAGCATGAAGAAATACGTGTCGTTCGACACCATGATCGCGCGGTTCATGTCGATCCAGCCCTGGCCGGAACGCACGTCGTTGTTGAACCGGTGGCCGCCGAACATGTAATAGCCCGGATCCTGGAAGCCCCAGCTCGGCGTGCGCTTGTGCAGCGTCAGCGCGGCGAGCGCCATGAAAGGCTTGTACGTCGAGCCCGGCGGATACGTGCCGTGCAGCGGACGGTTCAGGAGCGGATGGTCCGGCGAGTTGTTCAGCGCGTCCCACGTCTGCTGGTCGATGCCGTCGACGAACGAATTCGGGTCGAAGCTCGGCGCGGACACGAACGCGAGGATGTCGCCGGTCGACGGCTCGATCGCGACGAGCGCGCCGCGCTTGCCCGCGAACGCCTGCTCGGCCACCTGCTGCAGGCCGATGTCGATCGACAGCACAAGGTTGTTGCCCGGCGTCGCCTGCGTGCGCGACAGCGTGCGCACCGGCCGGCCGCCGGCCGTCACCTCGACTTCCTCGAAGCCGGTGAGCCCGTGCAGCTCGGTCTCGTAGCTCTGTTCGACGCCGATCTTGCCGATGTAATCGGTGCCCTTGTAGTTGTTCGCGTCGAGACGCGGATCGTAGTGGTCCGGATCGCTCGCGTTGCGGTCGCTCGCCTCGTCGATGCGCTCCTGGTCGCGCTGCGAGATGCGGCCGATATAGCCGATCACGTGCGCGGCAGTCGGGCCGAGCGGGTACTGGCGGAACAGGCGCGCGCGCACCTCGACGCCCGGAAAGCGATAGCGCTGCGCGGTGAAGCGCGCGACTTCGTCGTCGGTGAGGCGCGTGCGGATCGGCAGGCTCTCGAAGTTCTTCGAGTCTTCCTGCAGCTTCTTGAAGTTGCGGCGGTCGCGCGCGTCGATCGGAATCACCGTCGAAAGCTGGTCGATCACGTTGTCGAGCGTGTCGTTGAGCTTCGACGGCGTGATTTCGAGCGTGTACGCGGAGTAGTTCTTCGCGAGCACGACGCCGTTGCGGTCGGTGATGATGCCGCGGTTCGGCACGATCGGCGCGACCGAGATGCGGTTCTCGTCGGCCTGCAGCGAGTACTTGCTGTGGTGCCACACCTGCAGGTACACGAAGCGGAACGCGATCAGCCCGAAGCAGACGAACACGAACAGTCCCGCCGCCGCGACGCGCAGGCGGAATTTCGTGAGCTGCTGCTGGGTGTCCTTGAATTCGGTCATGCGATGGGGCCCGTGCGCCTTAACGGAGCGCGGCGGGCCGGGAGGCTAAAAGGGTAGTCAAGCGGGTTCCGGGTGAGCGGCGCGTCAGATCGGCCGCGTATCGTCGGGATCGACCGGGCGGCGCTGCGGCAGCAGCAGCAGCATCGTCGCGAGCGGCCACAGCGCGGCGCCGACGAACCCGCTCACGAGGTAGCCCCAGCCGGGGAACGACGCGCCCATCAACAGCCGGATCACGAACGGCACGAGCTGCGAGCCGAACAGCATCGGCGTCACCGCGAACGTCTGCACGCCGATCGACATCCACAGCACGCGGCGGTGGATCGTGATCGCGCCGTACGACAGCAGCGTGTAGGCGAGCGCGTGTTCGCCGAGCAGATTCGCGCTGTGCACGTCCATCAGGATGCCGAGGACGAACGCGATGCCCATTCCGACCTTGCGCGGCTGGTGAATGTTCCAGAACAGCAGCACGAGCGCGACGAAGTCGGGCACGCCGATCAGCTTGCCCCACGGCAGCAGGTTCAGCAGGAACGCGGCCGCGAGGCTGAACGCGATGAAATACGGGTTGACCGGCTGCAGGATGTATTGGGGGCGGCTGCTCATCGTTGGCCTTCCTGCTGCGGTGCGGCGGGCTTCGGCGGGTGTTTCGGCGCGGGGGCCGCCTGCGTGCGGGCGGCGGGCTTGTCGGCCGGATTTTCCGTCGATCGCGCTGCCGGCTTGTCGGCCTTGTCGGCCGCATTCGCGGCGGCGCCGTTCTGCGCCGCATTCGCGCCGCCTGCGGCGCCCTTCACGTCGGCGCCCTTCGCTTCGGCCGCCTGGTCGCTGGCCGGCTTCGCGCTCGCCGCCTTCTTGTCCGCGCCTTTCGCCGCCTTCTTCTTCGCGTCGGCTGGCGTTTCCTCGTCGGCCGGGCGCGGCGGCAGCTGCGCTTCGTAATGCAGCACCAGCATCTGGCGCGCGCCGCGCACCGCCGCGAGCGGCACGCAGACGACGCGCGCAAACGCCGTATCGGCGAGCTTGTCGACGCGCAGCACCTTCGCGACCGGCAGTCCCTGCGGATAGACGCCGTCGAGGCCGCTCGTCACCAGTTCGTCGCCGACCTGCACGTCCGCGCTGATCGGCACGAAGCGCAGTTCGAGCAGATCGCCCTTCGGCGTGCCGTAGATCACGCTGCGCAGGCCGGTGCGCACGATCTCGACCGGCACCGCCTGGTCCTTGTCGGTGACGAGGGTCACTTCCGATTGCAGCGGGAACACGCGCGTGACCTGGCCGATCACGCCGTTTTCGTCGACGACCGGCGAGCCGTTCTTGATCCCCTGCTGCGAGCCGCGGCCGATCACGACTTTCTGCGTGAACGGGTCGCGCGTGTCGTACTGGATCTCGGCCGGCGTCGCCTGCGCGGTGATCCGCTGCGACAGCTGCAACAGCGCGCGCAGGTGCGCGTTTTCGGCCGACAGCGCGACCGTTTCGTTCGCTTCTTGCGACAATTGCAGGTTTTTCGCCCGCAAGCGTGTGTTATCGGCGCGCAACTGCGCGCCAGTCACGGCGAGATCGGCCGCGCCCATGAACAGGTCGCGCGGCACGAGCGCCGCGCGCTGCAGCGGATAAAGGCCCGCGCCCAGCACGCCACGCACGACTTCGAGCGTGTTGAAGCGGGCGTCGGAAATCAGGAGTCCGAGCGACAGCAGCACGAAGAAGATCAGCCGCGCGAGGGCGGACGGACCTTGCTTGAAGAGGGGCGGCGGACTGTATTCCATGGTCGGCGCCGGGGGCGTGAACTCAAGAGTGAAACTGAGGGTGAAACCGGCGGCGAAACGATGCGGGCGCCGCCTCTTCTGCCTTCAGCGGGCGGCCTTGGCCGGCGTTCCGGATGAGCCGCGCCACTGACATCAACGGGATACTGACAGAAAAACCGGCTTATTCGTAGGAGAAAATGCTGCCGAGCTTGTCCATCCGCTCGAGCGCCATGCCCGACCCGCGCACGACGCAGGTCAGCGGGTCTTCGGCGACCAGCACCGGCAGGCCCGTTTCCTCGGCCAGCAGGCGGTCGAGATCGCGCAGCAGGGCGCCGCCGCCCGTCAGCATCATGCCGCGCTCGGCGATGTCGGCGCCGAGTTCCGGCGGCGTCTGTTCGAGCGCGATCTTCACCGACGACACGATCTGGTTCAGCGGATCAGTCAGCGCCTCGAGGATTTCGTTGCTCGAAATCGTGAAGCTGCGCGGAATGCCTTCCGACAGGTTGCGGCCCTTCACTTCCATCTCCTTCACTTCGGAGCCCGGGAAAGCGGAGCCGATTTCCTTCTTGATCGCCTCGGCCGTTTGCTCGCCGATCAGCATCCCGTAGTTGCGGCGGATGTAGTTGACGATCGCTTCGTCGAACTTGTCGCCGCCGACGCGCACCGAGCCCTTGTACACGATGCCGCCGAGCGAGATCACGCCGACTTCCGTCGTGCCGCCGCCGATGTCGACGACCATCGAGCCGGTGGCTTCCGACACCGGCAGGCCCGCGCCGATCGCGGCGGCCATCGGTTCCTCGATCAGGTAGACCTGCGACGCGCCCGCGCCGTGCGCGGCTTCCTTGATCGCGCGGCGCTCGACCTGGGTGGACCCGCACGGCACGCAGATGATGATGCGCGGCGACGGCGAGAACATTCTCGATTCGTGTGCCGTCTTGATGAACTGCTTGATCATCTGCTCGGTGACGGTGAAGTCGGCGATCACGCCGTCTTTCATCGGGCGGATCGCCTCGATGTTGCCCGGCACCTTGCCGAGCATCTGCTTGGCTTCCTTGCCGACGGCCTGAATCGTTTTCTTGCCGTTCGGGCCGCCTTCCTGGCGGATCGACACGACGGACGGCTCGTCGAGGACGATGCCCTTGCCCCGCATGTAGATGAGCGTGTTGGCGGTGCCGAGGTCGATCGCGAGATCGTTGGAGAAGTAGCTACGCAGAAAACCGAACATTCAAAATCCTGTCTCGCTGGGGCCGGCCTTTTTCGTTCTGCGGACAAGGACGGCAGCGGAAATAAATAACAGTTTCAGGCCGGGCGAGAGCGGCGCCACGATGAGCTTGAAACTGCGGGGATAGTTTTTTTACCGAAGGCTACCGGGTCACCGGCTACCTCAGCCGGTAGCCCAAGCCTGCAACCTGTTCTTCGGCCGAACGCCTGGGTCGAGCGGCGGTGAAAGGTGCGGGTAAGGCAGGTCCGGTTTGAGTCGAACGCGTAATGATACCTTATAATTTTGCCTGTTTTGCAGGATCCAGGCGGCACTTTTTGACAAAGCCAAACCTTTGCCGCCACCCCCGATCCCGTGCGCTAACCCGCTGTTGCAGCACTGTTTTTCCGCGCGCTGCCGCAGTCCGAATTCTCCGGTGACCTCATGGCCCTGACCCTGACCGATGTGAAGCGCATCGCGCACCTCGCGCGCCTCGAACTGGCCGACGCCGAAGCCGGCAATACCCTCGAACGTCTGAACGACTTTTTCGGCCTCGTCGAGCAGATGCAGGCCGTCGACACGACCGGCGTCGTGCCGCTCGCGCACCCGACCGAACAGATCGGCGAAGTCGCGCTGCGTCTGCGCGACGACAAGGTGACAGAAACAGTCGATCGCGATGCGCTGCAGCGCCCGGCGCCGTCCGTCGAAGGCGGCCTGTACCTCGTGCCGAAGGTAATCGAGTAAGCGCGCGGCGCCGCTCCCAGAAGATTTTTCAGGAACCACGCAATGCATGAAAAAAGCTTGACTGAACTGCGCGCGTCGCTCGCGGCGAAGGAGTGTTCCGCCGTCGAGCTCGCCCGCCTCTATCTCGGCCGGATCGACGCGCAAAAAGGGCTGAACGCGTTCATCGACGTCGATCCGGAGCTGACGCTCGCGCAGGCGAAGGCCGCCGACGCGCGGCTCGCCGCCGGCGACGCGCTCCCGCTGACCGGCCTGCCGCTCGCGCACAAGGATGTGTTCGTCACGCGCGGCTGGCGCTCGACCGCCGGCTCGAAGATGCTCGAAAACTACGTGAGCCCGTTCGACGCGACCGTCGTCGAGCGCCTCGCGCGCGCGGGCATGGTGTGCGTCGGCAAGACGAACATGGACGAGTTCGCGATGGGCTCGTCGAACGAGAACTCGCACTTCGGCGCGGTGCGCAACCCGTGGGACGCGCGCGCGGTGCCGGGCGGCTCGTCGGGCGGCTCGGCGGCGGCGGTCGCCGCCCGTCTCGCGCCGGCTGCGACCGGCACCGACACCGGCGGGTCGATCCGCCAGCCGGCGTCGTTCTGCGGCGTCACCGGCATCAAGCCGACGTACGGCCGCGTGTCGCGCTACGGGATGATCGCGTTCGCGTCGTCGCTCGACCAGGGCGGTCCGATCGCGCAGACCGCCGCCGACTGCGCGCTGCTGCTGAACGCGATGGCCGGCTTCGACACGCGCGACTCGACGAGCGTCGAACGCGCCGACGAAGACTACACGCGCTACCTCGGCCAGTCGTGGCGTGAAGGAGCCGATGCCGCGAGGCCGCTCGACGGCCTGCGCATCGGCCTGCCGAAGGAATACTTCGGCGACGGCCTCGCGGCCGACGTGCGCGCGGCAGTCGACGCGGCGCTCAAGCAATACGAAGCGCTCGGCGCGACGCTCGTCGAGGTGTCGCTGCCGAAGACCGAACTGTCGATCCCGGTCTACTACGTGATCGCGCCGGCCGAGGCGTCGTCGAACCTGTCGCGTTTCGACGGCGTGCGCTACGGCCATCGCGCCGCCGAATATCGCGATCTGCTCGACATGTACAAGAAGTCGCGCGCCGAGGGCTTCGGCGACGAGGTGAAGCGCCGGATTCTCGTCGGCACGTATGTGCTGTCGCACGGCTACTACGACGCGTACTACCTGCAGGCGCAGAAGATTCGCCGGATCATCGCGCAGGATTTCCAGCAGGCGTTCTCGCAATGCGACGTGATCATGGGGCCGGTCGCGCCGAGCGTCGCGTGGGATCTCGGCGCGAAGGCCGACGACCCGGTGCAGATGTATCTCGCGGACGTGTACACGCTGTCGACGAGCCTCGCCGGCCTGCCCGGCATGAGCGTGCCGTGCGGTTTCGGCGCGGGCGCGAACGAAAAGCGTCCGGTCGGCCTGCAGATCGTCGGCAACTATTTCAACGAGGCCCGCATGCTCCAGGTCGCCGACGCGTTCCAGCGCGCGACCGACTGGCATCGGCGTGCACCGGCATCCGCGGGAGCGGGGAATGAGCCCCCGCGGTCACTTCGTTCACTGCCCCCCGGGGGGGCGCATGCCTCCCTTGAGGCGGCTCGGCGGGAGGCATGACATGCAGTGGGAAGTCGTAATCGGTCTCGAGACGCACGCGCAGCTGTCGACGGCGTCGAAAATCTTCTCCGGCGCGTCGACGCAGTTCGGCGCCGCGCCGAACACCCAGGCCTGCCCGGTCGATCTCGCGCTGCCCGGCGTGCTGCCGGTGATGAACCGCGGCGCGGTCGAGCGCGCGATCCGCTTCGGGCTCGCGATCGGCGCGACGGTCGCGCCGCGCAGCGTGTTCGCGCGCAAGAACTACTTCTATCCGGATCTGCCGAAGGGCTATCAGATCAGCCAGTACGAGATTCCGGTCGTGCAGGGCGGCAGCGTCACGATCCAGGTGCCGGCGAACCCGAAAACCGGCGCCGACGCGTATGAAAAGACCGTCAACCTGACGCGCGCCCACCTCGAAGAGGACGCCGGCAAGTCGCTGCACGAAGACTTCGCCGGCATGACCGGCATCGACCTGAACCGCGCCGGCACGCCGCTGCTCGAAATCGTCACCGAGCCGGAGATGCGCAGCGCGGCCGAGGCGGTCGCGTACGCGAAGGCGCTGCATGCGCTCGTCGTGTGGCTCGGCATTTGCGACGGCAACATGCAGGAAGGGTCGTTCCGCTGCGACGCGAACGTGTCGGTGCGCCCGGTCGGCCAGAAGGAATTCGGCACGCGGGCGGAAATCAAGAACCTGAACTCGTTCCGCTTCCTCGAAGAGGCCATCCAGTACGAGGTGCGCCGCCAGATCGAGCTGATCGAGGACGGCGGCACGGTCGTGCAGGAGACGCGTCTGTACGACCCGGACAAGCGCGAGACGCGCTCGATGCGCAGCAAGGAAGACGCGCACGACTATCGCTATTTCCCGGACCCGGACCTCGCGCCGCTCGTGATCGAATCCGCATGGATCGAGCGCGTGAAAGGCGAGATGCCGGAGTTGCCGGCCGCGATGCAAAAGCGCTTCGTCGAGCAGTACGGCGTGACGTCGTACGACGCCGGCGTGCTCACGTCGAGCAAGGCGATGGCCGCGTACTACGAAGCGCTCGTCGGCAAGACCGGCGCCGCGCACGCGAAGGTCGCGGCGAACTGGCTGATGGGCGAGGTGTCGTCGCAGCTGAATCGCGACGGGCTCGACATCGACGCGTCGCCGGTGTCGGCCGCGCAGCTCGGCGTGCTGCTGCAGCGGATCGCCGACGGCACGGTGTCGAACAAGATCGCGAAGGACGTGTTCGTCGCGATGTGGGACGAGAAGGCGACGGACGAAGCCGCGGCGGACCGCATCATCGAGGCGAAGGGCCTGAAGCAGATCTCGGATACGGGCGCGCTGGAGGCGATCATCGACGAGGTGCTCGCGGCGAACCAGAAGTCGGTCGACGAATATCGCGCGGGCAAGGAGAAGGCGTTCAATGCGCTGATCGGCCAGGCGATGAAGGCGACGAAGGGCAAGGCCAATCCGCAGCAGGTGAACGATCTGCTGAAGAAGAAGCTGTCGTGAGCGGCGTCGCGCGAGTCGCATGAGTCGCATGAATCGCGGCCGGCGCAGCGCTTCGCGCCGGCCGTCGCGCCGACCATCCAAGCCGTTGTCCCACAGGAGCGATGCATGACGAAAGCCGCGAGCCTCGACGATTACCGCGTGCCGTATTTCGGCGACAAGAAGGCGGAGAAGTTCGCGCTCGACGCGCTGAATCCGGCCGCGAAGCCGTTCTCCGGCGGCGGTAAGGACGCCGATCGCGAACGGCTGTCGGATCTCGGCATGAAGCTCGACGTGCAGCAGGAGCGGCTGCACGCGCAGCGCCGCCAGCGCGTGCTGCTGGTGCTGCAGGGGATGGACACGAGCGGCAAGGACGGCACGATTCGCGGCGTGTTCCACGAAGTCGACCCGCTCGGGCTGCGCATCGTGCCGTTTCGCGCGCCGACGCCGATCGAGTCGTCGCACGACTTCCTGTGGCGCGTGCATGCGCAGGTGCCCGCCGCCGGCGAACTCGCGATCTTCAACCGCAGCCATTACGAAGACGTATTGGTGCCGCGCGTGCTGGGCGAGATCGACGACGGCGAATGCGAGCGCCGCTACCGGCAGATTCGCGACTTCGAGCTGATGCTGTCGCAGTCGGGCACGTCGATCATCAAGTGCATGCTGCACATCTCGAAGGACGAGCAGCGCCGCCGCATCCAGCAGCGCGTCGACGATCCGACGAAGCACTGGAAGTTCGACATCTCCGACCTCGACGCGCGCAAGCACTGGGACCTGTATCAGAGCGCGTATCGCGACGCGCTCGCGGCGACGTCCACCGACTACGCGCCGTGGTACGTGATTCCTGCCAATTCGAAGTCGCATCGCAACCTGATGGTCGCGATGCTGCTGCTGCGTCTGCTCGAAAGCCTCAAACTCGACTACCCGCCGGCGAAGGAAGAGCTGATGGGTCTGAAGATCGAATGACCGCGCCGGCCGGCCACCGGCTGGCGCCGACAACAAGGAAACGACTCCATGCTGCGTGTGATCACCGCGAACCTCAACGGCATCCGTTCGGCGGCGAAGAAGGGATTCTTCGACTGGTTCGGCGAACAGAACGCCGACGTGCTGTGCGTGCAGGAAATCAAGTGCTCGCAGGACGACATGACGCCCGAATTCCTCGCGCCCCATCATTTCAAGGGCTATTTTCAGCATGCGGTGAAAAAGGGCTATAGCGGCGCGGGCGTCTACACGTGCCACGAGCCGGACGACGTCGTGATCGGCTTCGGCAGCGACGAGTTCGACCCGGAAGGGCGCTACGTCGAACTGCGCTTCGGCAAGCTGTCGGTGGTGTCGGTGTACGTGCCGTCGGGGTCGAGCGGCGACGAACGCCAGGCCGCGAAATACCGCTTCATGGACGCGTTCATGCCGCATCTCGCGGAACTGAAGCGCGAGCGCGAAGTGATCGTGTGCGGCGACGTGAACATCGTGCACAAGGAAATCGACATCAAGAACTGGAAGGGCAACCAGAAGAACTCCGGCTGCCTGCCCGAAGAGCGCGCGTGGCTCACGAAGCTGTTCGACGACGTCGGCTACGTGGACGTGTTCCGCACGCTCGATCCGCGACCCGAGCAGTACACGTGGTGGAGCAATCGCGGCCAGGCGTACGCGAAGAACGTCGGGTGGCGGATCGACTACCAGATCGCGACGCCGGGCGTCGCATCCGCTGCGAAGGGCACGTCGATTTTCCGCGACATCAAGTTCAGCGACCACGCGCCGCTGACCGTCGATTACGACTACGCGGTTCGCGGCTGACGCGAGCCCGGCCGGCTACTGCGCGACGCGCTCCGTGTCGGCCGCCGGACGCCGCCGCTGCGGCACGCCCATGCCCTGGTAGTCGGGCAGCGCGGCGAGCGGCATGCCGAGCGCCTTTGCGTACAGCGACAGCATGTCGGGCAGCCGCTTCAGCAGGTCGTCGCGGCGCGCGGCCGTGTACGGATGCACGTAGATGAACCCCTGATCGCGATCGCTGCGCGTCGCGCCCGCGAGCTTGTCCCATAGCGTGACGGCCGCACGCGGATCGAAGCCCGCGCGCGACGCGATATCGCTGCCGATCACGTCGGCTTCGGTTTCGTCCGCGCGGCCGTAGTGCATCTCGAAGAGCTGCGAGCCGATGCCGAGCGGAAACACGCCGAGATCCGCGAGGCCGAACAGCTGCGGCACCGAACCCTGCTGCAGCTGCGCGGCCTGCTGCTCGCCGAGCCGCTCGCGCACGTGCTCGCGCACCGCATGCGCGATCTCGTGGCCGAACAGCATGCCGAGTTCGTTGTCGTTCAGCTTGACCTTGTCGAGCAGACCGCCATACACGACGATCTTGCCGCCCGGCAGGCAGTACATGCGGATGTCCGGCGAGCGGATCACCGCGACTTCCCACTTCCAGTTCTTCACCCGGTCGCTCCACTTGAGCGTATAGGGCGCAAGCCGGTCGACGATCGTCTGCACGCGCTGCACGCGTGCGTCGGCGGGCGGATAGAGCCGGTCCGAGTGCGCGGCGCCGCGCACGATCTCCGCATACTCGGCGGCGGCCTGCGCTTCGAGCATCGGCGACGGAATCAACCGGCGAAACAGCGCCGCGCGCCCGCCGAAGCGAAGTTCGCGGCTCGCGTCGGATGCCGCGTTGGGCGCAGCGGGCGCGCTCGCGCTGCCTCCCATGGTGCTGCCTGCGACGGATGCGGCGTATTGGGCCGCCTGCGCGGCCGCTGCCGCCGCTGCGGCCGCCGTCGCATTCGCGGCCGGCGATCCGGCGCTCGCGGCTGCCGCGCCGGCGGGCGCTGCGTCGGCGTGCGCGAGCGATACCGGCAGCGCCGCCGCGAGCGCCAGCGCGAGCGCGGTGCGCACGCCGGGACGCAGACAGGGCATGACGTCAGGGGTGGTCTTCATGTTGCTCAAGACCGGGTTCTCCACGGGGCGATGCGAATGAGCAGCAGCATACCCGGTACGGCGAGCACGGTGCAGACGATGAAATAGTCGAACCAGCCGAAGCGCGCGACAAGAAAACCGCTGGCTGCGGACGCGAGCGTGCGCGGCACCGCCGCGAGGCTTGTGAAGAGCGCGAACTGCGTCGCGGTGTAGCGCGGATCGGTCGTGCTCGCGATATAAGCGGTGAACGCGGCGAGCGTGAGCCCGGTCGCGAACGTCTCGAACCCGTAGACGAGCGCGAGCGCGAGCGCGCGCGGATCGAGCCGCAGCGTCGCGTCGACGCCGACGCTCGCCGCGATCTTCGCGATCTCGTCGCTGCACGCGACGACGAACTGGTGAATCGCCGCGAGCGACAGCGAATCCGCGCCGAGCTGCGCGAGCCACGCGAAGCCGAGCGTGGACACCATCTGCAGGAATCCGAAGATCCACAGCCCGCGGCCGATGCCGATCTTCATCAGCGCGATGCCGCCGACGATGCCGCCCGCGAGGCTCGCGCCGAACGCGGTGGTTTTCGCGATCACGCCGATTTCAGTGCGCGTGAAGCCGATGTCGAGGAAGAACGACGTCGACAGCGTGGTCGCCATCGTGTCGCCGAGCTTGTACAGGAAGATGAACGCGAGCACGAACAGCGCCGCGCGCCAGCCGTCGCGGTTCACGAACTCGGCGAACGGCTGCAGCACGGCGTCGCGCAGGTTTTTCGGCGGCGCGCCGTGCACCTCGGGCTCGCTGACGACGAGCGTCATCGCGATGCCCGGCAGCATGAAGAGCGCGGTGACGACGAACACCGTCGTCCACGGCAGATGGTCCGACAGGATCAGCGCGAGCGAGCCCGGCACGAGCGCCGCGATCTTGTACGCGTTCACGTGGACCGCGTTGCCGAGGCCCTGTTGCGTGTCGGTCAGCAGTTCGCGCCGGTACGCGTCGATCGAGATGTCCTGGCTCGCGCCGAAGAACGCAACGAGCGCGGTCAGCGCGGCGACGGTCCAGATCGCGTTCTTCGGCGACACGAAGCCGAGCGCCGCGATCGCGACGGCGACGCAGAGCTGCGTGACGAGCATCCAGCCGCGCCGCCGGCCCGGCCGCCAGCCCGGCAGACGCGGCACGTAGCGGTCCATCAGCGGCGCCCACACGAATTTCCACGTGTACGGAAACTGGATCAGCGCGAACAGGCCGATCTGTTCGAGCTTCACGCCCTCGGAGCGCAGCCACGCCTGCACGAGATAAACGAGCGTGAAGAGCGGCAGCCCCGAGGTGAAACCGAGAAACACGCAGATCAGCATCGGCGTGTTCAGATACGCGCGCCAGCCGGCATGTGCCTCGTGAGCGGTCAGGGCGGGCGCCTCGTGGGGGTGATTCGACATGTCGGCGATAGCGTCGGCAGATTCGTGATGCGTGTGTGGCTCGGGCGCGGCGCGGGGCGCGCCGGCCGTGATTCGGGGCTTTTTTACGCGCGTTTCTTCACGCGATAAACCGCAAGACTACCACGCCAGTTCACGCCCCAACGAACGGTCTCGCCGTCGTGCAGCACGATGCGATCGAGAATCTCGACGCCGACCTCGGGCGCCAATGCTTCGAAGTCCGTAACCGTCAGCACGCGCACGTTCGGCGTGTTGTGCCACTGATACGGCAGCGACTTCGACACCGGCATGCGCCCGCGCAGCACCGACAGCCGGTGCGGCCAGTAGCCGAAATTCGGGAACGACACGATGCATTCCTTGCCGACGCGCGCGGTCTCGCGCAGGATCGCCGCGGTCTGGTGGATCGTCTGCAGCGTCTGCGACAGGATCGCGAAGTCGAAGCTAGCATCCTCGAACAGGCGCAGCCCGTCTTCGAGGTTCTGCTGGATCACGTTCACGCCGTTCTTCGTCGCGGCGAGCACGCCCGCGTCGTTGATCTCGATGCCGTAGCCCGACACGTCCAGTTCCTCGGACAACAGCGACAACAGCGAGCCGTCGCCGCAGCCGAGATCGAGCACCGTCGAGCGCGGCTCGACCCAGCGTGCGATGGCGCGGAAGTCGGCCCGCGTGGACAGGCTGTCGAAAGCACTCTGGTTCATGCGCCCACCTCGGTGGCAATGCGTTCGTAATAGGCGCGCAGCAGGTTGTGATAGCGCGCGTCGTCGAGCAGGAACGCGTCGTGGCCGTGCGGCGCGTCGATTTCCGCGTACGTGACCTGCCGCTTGTGATCGAGCAGCGCCTTCACCAGTTCGCGCGAGCGCGCGGGAGCGAAGCGCCAGTCGGTCGAAAAGCTCGCGACCAGATACTTCGCCTTCGTGTGCGCGAGCGCTTTCGTCAGGTCGCCGTCGTACGCCTTCGCCGGATCGAAGTAGTCGAGCGCGCGCGTGATCAGCAGATACGTATTCGCGTCGAAGTAGTCGGCGAACTTGTCGCCCTGATAGCGCAGATACGACTCCACTTCGAACTCGACGTCGAAGCTGAAGTTGTACACGTCGCGCGCGCCCTCGGCCCGCCGCAGCGCGCGGCCGAATTTCTCGGCCATGTCGTCGTCGGACAGATACGTGATGTGGCCGATCATCCGCGCGACGCGCAGGCCGCGCTTCGGCTTCACGCCGTGCGCGTAGTAGTCGCCGCCGTGGAAGTCGGGGTCCGACAGGATCGACGAGCGCGCGACTTCGTTGAACGCGATGTTCTGCGCGGAGAGCTTCGGCGTCGACGCGATCACGATGCAGTGGCCGAGCCGCTCCGGATACATCGTGCTCCACGCGAGCGCCTGCATGCCGCCGAGGCTGCCGCCCATCACCGCCGCGAAGCGCTCGATGCCGAAGCGGTCCGCGACGCGCGCCTGCGCGTTCACCCAGTCCTCGACGGTCACGACCGGAAAGCGTGCGCCCCACGGCTGGCCGGTCGCCGGGTCGATGCTCATCGGGCCGGTCGAGCCGAAGCACGAGCCGAGGTTGTTCACGCCGATCACGAAGAAGCGGTTCGTATCGAGCGGCTTGCCGGGGCCGACCATGTTGTCCCACCAGCCGACGTCCTTCGGGTTGTCCGCGTAGACGCCCGCGACGTGGTGCGACGCGTTGAGCGCGTGACAGACGAGCACCGCATTGCTGCGCGCGGCGTTGAGCGTGCCGTAGGTTTCGACCATCAGGTCGTAACCGGCGAGCGTGGTGCCGTTCTGCAGCGCCAGCGGCTCGTCGAAACGCAGTTTTTTTGGAGCGACGATCCCGATCGATTCCATTCATTCCGCCTTGGTTGCTCGGGCGGCTAAACGGTGTCGGCGATGCGCGGGTAAGAGGAGATGCGCGGCTGACGACCTCTTTAGCCGCATTTGTAATGAACCCCGGTTTAGCCGGTTTCCGCCGGCTCGGCTTTCGCCATTCGGGTTCGCGCGCCCGCAATCGAGTCAGCAAATCGGCGCGCCGTATTTCGTAAAGCCTGCTGAGTATATCGGAAAATCCGCTGCAAAAGCGCACGCGCCGGCAGTGGCGCCGCGCCGCGCGCCGGGTTCAGGGCGTCGCCGGGTGCGCGTTGCGCCAGCGCCGCAGCTGGAACGCGGCGACGATCGTCAGGATCCCGTATACGACCGCGTAGAGCGCGATCAGCCAGATCAGCGACAGTGCGCCCGCACCCGGAAAGATCACGATGAAGAGCCCGACCAGCGCCGACAACAGGCCCGAAATGCCGACCGCCCACGGATGCGCGATCGCGCGGCGAAACTGGATCGCGTAGACGATCTCGAAGATGCCGGTGGCGACCATCCAGAAGCCGATGACCAACACGAGGATCAGCGCGGTCTCGTTCGGCCAGAAGAACGCGACGAGCCCCGCGAGCACGCCGATCACGCCGACGATCACGTAGGTCCAGCGCCGCGTGCCCCGGCCGCGAAGGCCGTACAGCAGCGCGAACAGGCCGTCGACGATCGCATACGCGCCCCAGACGATCGCGAGCGTCAGCACGGTGATGCCGGGCATCGCGAACGCGAGGATGCCGAACACGATCGCGGCGAGCCCGCGTGCGATCAGCCAGCCCCAGTGGGCGGAGAGGCCGGGAACGTCGGATGACGGAAAGGAGCCGAATGGGCGGTTCATGCGGGTCTTCTCCTTCTGGCGGGGGCGCCCGACAGCGCGCGGCTACTGGAGAACGATGCGCAACTGCTCGTCTGCGTATTCGTCGGGCTCGCGCACGAAACCGCTCTGCGCGTAGCGATGCCAGCAGCCGATCACATAGCGGACGACGAGATTCGCGCGGACAGCGGGATCGTAACCCTTCGGCAGCCGGACCGTCGCCGCGGTGGCCGGCCCTTCGGACTCCGCGAGCGCGACGCGCAGGCACTGGCGCAGCGACGCCTCGATCCGGTCGACCATCTGGTTCACGCGCTCGGCGAGCCGCTCGTGCTCGCCGACGAGCGCCTCGCAGGTCAGCACGCGGGTCATGCCGGCATTCTTCGTCGAGAACTGAATGAGCATCAGCGCGATCGCGCGGGCCTGCAGCACGCCGTTCGGCTCCTTCGCGACGATCTGGTTGATCAGCGCGAACAGCGTCTGCTCGATGAAATCGATCAGCCCCTCGAACATCTGCGCCTTGCTCGCGAAATGGCGATAGAGCGCCGCTTCGGACACGCCGAGCCGCGCCGCGAGCGCCGCCGTCGTGATCTTTTCGCCCTTCGGCGTTTCGAGCATCGACGCGAGCGTCTGCAGGATGTGGATGCGCCGCTCGCCCGGCTTCGGACGCGCGGCGCGCCGGATGGTCCCCTGTAAATCGGGTTCTAGTGTTGCGTCACGTGCGTCGGTCGGCTGCATGGATTCGCCCCTTGAGTCGCATGGACTGCCCCAGTCGGCCCGACCGGATGCCCAGTTGCAACGATTTTAGCGAACGAATGCGATGGTCGACATAATGCGGCCGGCCGCTTCCCTGGCGGCGTGCCGACGGCTCGGGCAGCGGCGGCAGATGGCCGGTCATCCAGACCGTCCGGATCCCGAGGCGCCGATAGCGTTTCAGATGGCCGCGCGTGTCCTCGATCAGGATCGCGTCGGCGAGCGTCGCGCCGACGCGGCGCAGCGTCTGGCGCAACATCGGGCGATCGGGTTTCGCGCGCCAGCGGCCGCGCTCGCGCATGTGCTCGATTGCGACGACGCGCTCGAACGCGCGCTCGATGCCGAGCGCCGCGAGCACCGCGCGCGCGTACGCTTCGGGTCCGTTCGTCAGCACGATCTTGCGGCCCGGCAGCGCGGCGAGCGTGCGGGCGAGGCCGCGCTCGGCGTGCAGCATCGCTTGCAGGTCCGGCAGTTCGTGGACGACTTTCAGGAAATCGTGCGGATCGACCGGATGATGGCGCGCGAGACCGAGCAGCGTCGCGCCGTAGCGCAGCGTGTAGCCGACGCGCAGGCGGTTCGCTTCGGCGACGTCGACGTTCAGCGCGTCGACGATGTATTGCGTCATCGCGCGGTTGATCTGCGGGAAGATCGCGCGCGACGCGCCATGCAGCGTGTTGTCGAGATCGAACAGCCACACGGGGGTGCCCGCCGCGTGCTGCGGCCGGCGTCGGCGCGCTCGGGTGGAATTCATGTCGGACGTGGCGGGTTGGTCGGCGTCGAGGCCGGAAAAGCGGATGGGGCCGATGGCGTCGAGGGAGCCGACGCCAGGGCCGAACGGCGTGCCGCGACTGCCTTCGCGCGCGCCGCGAGACGCTCGCCGTGGCGACGGGGCCGCAGCACGCGCCGCCCCCCGCCCCTTCTCGCTCAGTGCGAGCGGATCATCGTGCCGAACGGCTGATCGGTCAGGATTTCGAGCAGCACCGAATGCTCGATCCGGCCGTCGATGATGTGAACCGAGTGCACGCCGCTCTTCGCCGCGTCGAGCGCCGACGAGATCTTGGGCAGCATGCCGCCGGAGATCGTGCCGTCCGCGAACAGCGCGTCGATCTCGCGCGCGGACAGGTCGGTCAGCAGATTGCCGGCCTTGTCCATCACGCCGGGGATGTTGGTCATCATCACGAGCTTTTCGGCGTTCAGCACGACCGCTAGCTTGCCCGCGACGAGGTCCGCGTTGATGTTGTACGACAGGCCGTCTTCGCCGAAGCCGATCGGCGAGATGACCGGGATGAACGCGTCGTCCTGCAGCGCCTTCACGACCGCCGGATTGATCGACTCGACCTCGCCGACCTGGCCGATGTCGACGTACTGACCCGGATTGTCCCGGTCCGGCATCATCAGCTTGCGTGCGTGGATCAGGCCGCCGTCCTTGCCGGTCAGGCCGACCGCGTGGCCGCCGAAGTGATTGATCAGCGTGACGATGTCCTGCTGCACCTCGCCGCCGAGCACCCACTCGACGACTTCCATCGTTTCCTCGTCGGTGACGCGCATCCCCTGGATGAACGTGCCCTGCTTGCCGATCTTCTTCAGCGCCTGGTCGATCTGCGGGCCGCCGCCGTGCACGATGACCGGATTGATGCCGACGAGCTTCAGCAGGATCACGTCGCGCGCGAAGCCCTGCTTGAGCCGTTCTTCGGTCATGGCGTTGCCGCCGTACTTGATGACCACGGTCTTGCCGTGATACTGGCGAATGTAAGGCAGCGCTTCGGCCAGGATTTCGGCTTTGAGGGTCGGCGCGATCTGGGAAAGGTCGAGAGGCTCGGACATGGCGGCGAGGATGGGCGAAAACAGTTGAATCAACGGCGAATTGTACAGGACTCGCGACAAGCGGCAGCGAACATCCTGTGACGGCGCGAAGCCTGTCCGGACGGGCGCTCCAGGTGGTTCGGCGCGCGCTTCGGCGTGCGCTTCGGCGAGCGCGTGGAGCAGAGCGGTTGGCGCGCGCGGCGGCTTGCGCGCCTGTGGCATCATGGAACGATCGCCCAAGCCGGCTCTCGAAGGAGCGCGCGCGATGACCGCTACCGCTTCCCCCACCCCCGCAGACATTGGCGTGAAAAGCATGCGTTGCCCGCGCTGCGGACGGATGTTCGATTGCGCGCGCCACGCCGAACCGTTCGACTGCTGGTGCAAGACGCTGCCCGCGCTGCCGGCGAGCGAGGTGGATCTGCGCGGGCGTTGTCTGTGTCCGGAATGCCTTGCCAACTCGGTCGCCGCCGCGCAGGCGGCACGCACGCAGACGCGAAGCTGAATGCGATCCTTGCGCAGGACGGATTGCGTTCGATTCGCGAATGAATCTTCGGAAAGCCGCTCAAATTGTCGACGAAATCGGGCAATCGCGATGAACCATCATTTCCGATTTTTCGGAACCCTAATTTCACGGATTGCAACTTGATTTATATCAAGCTGAAAGCGGGTTTATCGCTCGCGTAGGAAGAATCCTGGCCGTCGTTCAGAGGTGCGTTCGGGACGGGGCATCGATATGCCACTTGCATCATTTAACGCCTTAGAATGACGACTCCTGACGCTGATGTTGAATTAACCCCGACTCGATATCCGAGTTGAAAGTCAAAACCCATCCGCATTCGAGATAATCGGAAACTTATCCATCCCTCGGTAAACTGGCAGCATGCATCGGATCACCGTTAGCGCTAGTGTCAATCTCGGCCACCTGTTCTGGCTGCGCAGCCTCGCCATCATTGGTCAGCTGTGCACGATAGCTTTCGTTCAGTTGTTCATGGGCGTGCGTCTGCCGCTGCCCGCGATGCTGTTCGTGATCGCGATGGAAGTGCTGTTCAACGGCGTGACCTGGCTGCGCGTCTCGCAGGAGCGTCCCGAATCGAATCTCGAATTGTTCGGCCAGATCTGGGTCGACCTCGGCGCGCTGTCCGCGCTGCTCTTTCTGTCCGGCGGCACCACCAATCCGTTCGTGTCGCTGTATCTGCCGTCGCTCGCGATCGCGGCAGCCGTGCTGCCCTGGTATCTGACCGCGTGGCTCGCCGCGTTCGCGGTCGCGTGCTATGTGCTGCTCGGCTTCGATTCCGTGCCGCTCAACATGAACAACCCCGCGAACCTGTTCGACTACTATCGAGCGGGGATGTGGGTGAACTTCATGGTGAGCGTCGCGCTGATCGTGTGGTTCGTCGCGCGGATGTCGCGCGCGCTGCGCGAGCGCGACAACGCGCTCGCGCACGCGCAACAGCGCCTGTTGCGCGACGAGCGCGCGGTCGCGCTCGGCGTGCAGGCGGCCACCGTCGCGCACGAGATCGGCACGCCGCTGTCGACGATCGCGATGCTCACCGAGGAATTGCGCGACGCGGCGCGCACCGACGGCGGGCTCGCGCCGTACACCGCCGATCTGGAGCTGCTCGACCGGCAGATGTCGCTGTGCACGTCGGCGCTCGCGCGGCTGCGCAGCCGCGCGAGTTCGAGCAGCGGCCAGCCGGTCGGCGAGTGGCTCGGGCCGTTCGTCGAGCAATGGCGGCTGCGTCATCCGCACGTGCGGTTCCAGGTGCTCGGCGACGCGCCCGCCGACGCGAGCCTCGACGATACCGTCGCGGTCGGCCAGATCCTGACGATCCTGCTCGACAACGCGGCGCGCGCGAGTCGCGATCACGTGACGCTGTCGGCACGACACGCGGAGCACGACGATTTTCTGGAGTTCGAAGTTTGCGACGCGGGACCTGGCATCCCCGCGTCGTTGCGGGCGTCGCTCGGTGCGGCACCCGTCGACAGTACCCAGGGCGGTCACGGTGTTGGACTGTACCTGGCGTTTTCGTCGGCGGCGCGGCTCTGCGGGGCCATCGAGTTGTCGGACGTGACCCCATCGTCCGCCGGCTCGGAGCGTGGCTCGCGGGGCACGCGAGCGGTTTTGCGTGTGCCGGCGAAGACGGTTGCGGCAATGGCCGGCGCGCCCGGCTTGCGTTCGGGGAGCATCGCGGACGCGGCCGACGGTTCGGCCAACAGTTCAGGCGGGGGCCAAGGTCGGCCCGATGCCGCCCATTAACAGGGAGCAGCAGGCATGAGCGATATGAATTTTCTGGTGATCGACGACGACGAGGTGTTCTCGGACATTCTCACGCGCGGGCTGGTACGGCGCGGCTATCAGGTCCAGCAGGCGCACGACGCCGACGAAGCGATCCGCTTTGCAAACCAGCAGAAGTTTTCGCAGATCACCGTCGATCTGCATCTCGGCAAGGACTCGGGGTTGAGCCTCGTCGCGCCGTTGCGCGAATTGCAGCCGGAGGCGCGGATGCTGGTGCTGACCGGCTACGCGAGCATCGCGACCGCGGTCCAGGCGGTGAAGGACGGCGCGGACAACTATCTCGCGAAGCCGGCGAACGTCGAAACGATTCTGGCCGCGCTGCAACGCGACGCAAGCTCGCTGCAGGCGGAAGAGGCGATCGAGCATCCGACGCCGCTGTCGGTCGCGCGTCTCGAATGGGAGCACATTCAGCGCGTGCTGTCCGAGCATGGCGGCAACATTTCCGCCACCGCGCGCGCGCTGAACATGCACCGTCGCACGCTGCAGCGCAAGCTGGCGAAGCGCCCGGTTCGTCAGTGACGTAAGGCGTCGTCGCGAAACGCAAAGCAAAGAGGCCGCCGGTTCGCGATGAACCGACGGCCTCTTTCTTAGGTGCGGCGCCCGCGCGCTTACAGCACGTAGCGCGACAGGTCTTCGTCCTGCGCGACTTCGCCAAGCGCGTCGTCCACGTACTTCGCGTCGACGAGCACGCTCTGCCCCGCGTGATTGCCGGCCGAGAACGACACTTCTTCCAGCAGCTTCTCGATCACCGTGTAGAGACGCCGCGCGCCGATGTTCTCGGTCTTCTCGTTGACCGAGAACGCGATCTCGGCAAGACGCCGAATGCCGGCTTCGGCGAAATCGAGGTGCACGTCTTCGGTCGCGAGCAGCGCCTGATACTGCTTCACGAGGCTCGCATCCGTCGCGACGAGAATCGATTCGAAGTCCTCCACAGACAGCGAGTCGAGTTCGACGCGAATCGGAAAGCGTCCCTGCAGTTCGGGGATCAAATCGCTCGGCTTCGACAGATGGAACGCGCCGCTCGCGATGAACAGGATGTGATCGGTCTTGATCATCCCGTACTTCGTGTTGATCGTCGTGCCTTCGACGAGCGGCAGCAGATCGCGCTGCACGCCCTGGCGCGAGACTTCGCCGCCGCCGCTGCCTTCGTTGTTGCGCGACGCGATCTTGTCGATTTCGTCGAGGAACACGATGCCGTTCTGCTCGACGTTCTGGACCGCCTTCGTCTTGACCTCCTCGTCGTTCAGCATCTTGCCGGCTTCTTCGTCGGTCAGGACCTTCAGCGCTTCCTTCACTTTCATCTTGCGGCGGGTCTTCTTGCCGCCGCCGAGATTCGCGAACATCGAGCGGATCTGCTCGGTCATGTCCTCCATGCCCGGCGGGCCCATGATGTCCATGCCGGCTTGCGGCAGCTCGACGTCCAGTTCGATTTCCTTGTCGTCGAGCTGGCCTTCGCGCAGGCGCTTGCGGAACGTCTGGCGCGTCGCGTTCTCGCTGTCGCCGTGGCTCTCCGCCGACGACGTGCCGAAGCCGACCGCACGCGCGCCCGGCAGCAGGATGTCGAGGATGCGGTCTTCGGCCTGGTCGGTCGCCTTCGAGCGCACCTTGCGCATCTCTGCTTCGCGCGTCTCTTTGACGGCGATTTCGATCAGGTCGCGCACGATGCTGTCGACATCGCGGCCCACGTAGCCGACTTCGGTGAACTTGGTCGCTTCGATCTTGATGAACGGCGCGTCGGCGAGCTTCGCGAGACGGCGCGCGATTTCCGTCTTGCCGACGCCGGTCGGTCCGATCATCAGGATGTTCTTCGGCGTGATTTCCTGGCGCAGCGGGTCCGCGACCTGCTGGCGGCGCCACCGGTTGCGCAGCGCGACGGCGACGGCCTTCTTCGCGCGGGCCTGGCCGATGATGTGCTTGTCGAGTTCCGAGACGATCTCGGCGGGGGTCATGGTGCTCATCCTTGGTTCCTTCTCGGTCGGGTTGCCGTCTCGTTACTCGATCGTTTCGATCACGCGGTTGTGATTCGTGTAGATGCACATGTCGCCGGCGATTTCGAGCGACTTCGCGACGATCTCGGCGGGCGACAGTTCGGTGTTCTCGATCAGCGCGCGCGCCGCGGCCTGCGCATAGGCGCCGCCCGAGCCGATCGCGCAGATCCCGCCTTCGGGATCGAGCACGTCGCCGTTGCCGGTGATGACGAGCGTCGTTTGCGCGTCGGCGGCGATCAGCATCGCTTCGAGACGGCGCAGCATGCGGTCGGTGCGCCAGTCTTTCGCGAGTTCGACGGCCGAGCGCGTGAGATTGCCCTGGTGCTTCTCGAGCTTCGCCTCGAAGCGGTCGAGCAGCGAGAACGCGTCGGCCGTGCCGCCCGCGAAGCCGACCATCACCTTGCCGTTGTAGATGCGCCGGACCTTCTTCGCGCCGCCTTTCATCACGATGTTGCCGAGCGTGACCTGGCCGTCGCCGCCGAGCGCGACCTTGTCGCCGCGTCGCACGGAGACGATCGTCGTGCCGTGAAATTGCTCCATGTGCCTTCCTTTTACCGTGGGTGCCTGGTGCTGACTGGGAGTGCGCGGCGACGCGATGCGCCGCCGCTTTCGAACCGGTGCGGCGCCCGGACGCTCGCGGCGTCGAGCCGCGACGCTCGCATATGAAAAAATAGTTTAGGGCGACGCAGGGCAGTTCAAGGGTGGCCGCGCAGAAAACGGGCCGATGGCGCGGCCGTTATGACGGGGCACGGCGAATGCGTGCGGCCGCAAAGCAGCGCAAAAAACGCGGGAAAGCGAACAAACACGCGCAAAACGCGAACAAAAAAGCGCACGGCTTGCCGTGCGCTTCTTGCGAAGGCGGGGAGTCCGGCGTGGCCCGCGGCCCGCCGTAAGACCGATCAGTCGCCGAACAGCTTCTGGCGCAATTCGCGGCGTTCCTGGGCTTCGAGCGACAGCGTGGCGGTCGGCCGCGCGAGCAGACGCGGAATGCCGATCGGCTCGCCGGTTTCTTCGCACCAGCCGTATTCGCCCGATTCGATCCGCGCAAGCGACTGCTGCACCTTCTTCAGCAGCTTGCGTTCGCGGTCGCGCGTGCGCAGTTCGAGCGCATGCTCTTCCTCGATCGTCGCGCGGTCGGCCGGATCGGGAACGATCACCGTTTCGCGCAGATTCTCGGTGGTCTGGCCCGCATTGCGCAGGATTTCCGCCTGCAGTTGTTCAAGCCGGTTCTTGAAGAAGGCGAGCTGATCCTCGTTCATGTAATCCTTGTCGCTCATCTTCAGGATTTCGGCTTCGGTCAAGAGTCGTTTCGTCGTCATCTGGCTTGCTTCTTCAATGTGAGGCAAAACTGGCAAGTCCTGCCTGCACTTTCGTGTTGCCCGCAATGGCCTTCGGATGGCGCCAGCCAGCGCTGGCGCGCACGGACAATGAGCTGCCGTGATGCCGAAGCGCCGCTCGCGGGGCCGAACTCCTCTGGAAACCGGTCTTCAGTGACTCCTGAGGCACTCTCGTTCCGACAGCAGGGGCGACGCATCCAGTGCATGACGTCATCGCCTGCCGGCGGATTATGGGCTCTTTTCCGGACAAGGTTTTCCGGGGCCGTTCAGTCAGTCGCGTATCGGTTTTTGCCCGGCTTCGGCGCGTGGCCCGGTGGGATCCCGTCGGTATCCGTCGGTTCCAGTCGGCCCGCCCGAAGGAGGACGTACGCGGTCGTACGCTGCAGTGGGGCCGTATTGTAACCGAATCGCCATTCGGCCCGGAAAGCGGACAAACCCCTGTTTATCCCGGGTTTTTGTTCGCTAACAACGGCGGCCCCTGTTACGTCATCCAGAAAATATAACGCGCCAATGACGAAAAAGCGATGGTCCGGCACGCTTTCGAAAAACAATCCGGCCGTGACCATCGCGTGTCATATCGTCATGCGAGGCAGGCGTCGAGTCCGTCGGTGATCAGATCCTGCGGAAGTTCGATGCCGATGAACACCATCTTGCTGTTTTTCTTCTCCGCGGGCAGCCACTTCATTGCGAGATCGCTGCCCATCATCTGGTGCACGCCCTGGAACACGACCTTGCGATCGACGCCCTTCATGTACAGCACGCCCTTGTAGCGCAGCAGGCGCTCGCCGTAGATCTGCAGAATGCCGCCGAGGAAATCCTCGAGGCGGTTCGGATCGAACGGCCGGTCGCTGCGATACACGAACGACTTGATCTTGTCGTCGTGATGCGCGTGGTGATGATGGTGCGCGTAATCGTGACCTTCGTGCTCGCAATGGCCGTGATCGTGGTCGCAATCCGCGTGGTCGTGATCGTGATCGTGATGCGCGTGATCGTGGTCGTCTTCCGCGAGGAAGTCCGGGTCGATTTCGAGCTTCGCGTTCAGGTTGAAGCCGCGCAGGTCGAACACTTCCTTGATGTCGGCGTTGCCGAAGTTGACGACCTTGATCTGCGCGCGCGGGTTCATGTGCACGAGGCGGTGACGCAGGTCGTCGAGTTCGCTCGCGTCGACGACGTCCGACTTCGTGATGAACAGGCGATCGGCGAAACCGACCTGACGCTGCACCACTTCGTGCTCGTCGAGCTGATGGTTGCCGTGCTTCGCGTCGACGAGCGTGATGATCGCGTCGAGCAGGAATTCGTCGGCGATTTCGTTATCCATGAAGAACGTCTGCGCGACCGGGCCCGGATTCGCCAGGCCGGTCGTCTCGATCACGACGCGCTCGAAGTCGAGCTTGCCGTCGCGCTTTTGCTGCGCGAGATCGCCGAGCACGCGCGCGAGGTCGCCGCGGATCGTGCAGCAGATGCAGCCGTTGCTCATCTGGATGATCTGCTCGCTCGTGTCCTGCACGAGGATCTCGTTGTCGATGTTCTCTTCGCCGAACTCGTTCTCGATCACGGCGATCTTCATGCCGTGCTTTTCGTTCAGGATGCGCTTGAGCAGCGTGGTTTTGCCGCTGCCGAGAAAGCCGGTCAGGATGGTGACGGGAATCATGCTGGGTGCCTGTAAGTGCGTGAATCGGGGTCCGCGAGTGGATTCGCCGGGGCGGCGCGCGCCGCGCGAATGTCAGCCGGTGTTACAACATAACCGCCTATTGAACCATATCTCGCGCGCGGCCGCCTCGCCCGCCCGGTGGCAGGCGAACGACGGCCGCCGCGGATCGGAGGACAGGTCGGCTCGCGCTTTCGTGCGGCTTTCGCGCGCCGGAAAGCGGCGCAGATGGGGCCGCGCTACGCGATTTGCAACAGCAGGCCCTTCAGGTACTCGCCTTCCGGAAACGCGGTCAACAGCGGATGATCGACGCCCGCGCCGAGCCGCTTCAGGATCCGCGCGTCGACGCGTGCATCGGCCGCCGCGCCGGCGACGATCTTCTGAAAGAGTTCCGAATCGATCGCGCCGGAGCACGAATACGTGAACAAGAGGCCGCCCGGACGCAGCAGCTTCAGGCCGGTGAGATTGATGTCCTTGTACGCGCGCGCCGCGCGATCGACGTGCTCGCGCGACGGCGCGAACTTCGGCGGATCGAGCACGACGAGATCGAAGCGCTCGCCTTCGTCGTGGAGACGTCGCAGCGTCTTGAACGCGTCCGCGTCGAGCCAGCTCGCGCGCGCCGCGTCGAAGCCGTTCGCGGTGACGTTCTGCTGCGCGAGCGCGAGCGCCTCGCCGGACGAGTCGATCGACACGACCCGCTTCGCGCCGCCCTTCAACGCGGCGAGCGAAAAGCCGCCGGTGTAGCAAAAGCAGTTCAGCACGTCGCGCTCGCTCGCGAACGCCTGCACGAGCGCGCGGTTGTCGCGCTGATCGACGTAAAAGCCGGTCTTGTGGCCGCTGCGGACATCGACGTGATAGCGCACGCCGTTCTCGACGGTGATCAGCGTGTCGGGCGGCGGGTCGCCCGCAAGGACGCCGGTCGTCTGTTCGAGCCCTTCCTTCTCGCGGATCGACACGTCCGAGCGTTCGTACACGTTCGGGCAGCCGGTCGTCGCGACGAGCGCCGCGACGATCGCTTCCTTCCACGCCTCCACGCCCGCCGCCATGAACTGGCAGACGAGCTGGCCGCGCGCGCTCGCGTCGTCGGCGACATAGTGATCGACGATCAGGCCCGGCAGACCGTCGGCCTCGCCGAAAACGAGCCGCACCGCGCCGGTGTCGCGGACCATCGCGCGCCGGTGCGCGACCGCGCGCTGCACGCGGCGCTTGAAGAACGCGTGATCGATCGGCTCGGCTTCGTCGAAGCTCCATACGCGTGCGCGGATCTGCGAATGCGGACTGTAAGCGGCGCGCGCGAGAAAGCGTCCGTCGTGCGCGCGGACGATCACGGTCGCGCCGGCGGCAGGCTTCCCCTCCACGCGGTCGATCGCATTCGCGTAGACCCACGGGTGACGGCGCAGCAGGGATTTTTCCTTCGACGGTTTGAGCGTTACGGTATTCATCGTATGTAAGGGGCGAAGCGGCGCGAGCGCGGCGGGCGATCGAAGCCTGCCGCGAGCACGCCGAAAAGGAGCATCAATCGCGCTTTTTCGCGCGCGGATGCGCGGTGTCGTACACGCGCGCCAGATGCTGAAAATCGAGCGACGTATAGACCTGCGTCGCGGAGATGCTCGCGTGGCCGAGCAGTTCCTGCACCGCGCGCAGGTCGCCGCTCGACTGCAGCAGATGCGTCGCGAACGAGTGACGCAGCACGTGCGGATGCACGTTAGCCGGAATCCCGGCGGCGAGCGCGGCGCGCTTCACGCGCTCGCGCACGACGTTCGGCGATATGCGATTGCCGCGCACGGTCAGAAAGAGCGGCGCGTCGTCGTGCTTCACGAGCGAGCCGCGCACCGCGAGCCACGCGTCGAGCGCGTCGAGCGCCTTGCGGCCGACCGGCACGATCCGTTGGCGCTTGCCTTTGCCGAGCACCTCGACTTCGGCGGCATCGCGCTTGAGCCATCCAGCGGATTCGTAGCCGTCGCGCTTCACGTAATGCACGTCGAGGCCGACCAGCTCCGCGAGCCGCAGCCCCGACGAGTAGAACAGTTCGAGCATCGCGTGGTCGCGCAGCGCCTCGGCGGTGTCGGCGGGGGGGGCGTCCATCAGCGCGGTCGCGTCGTCGACGGACAGCGCCTTCGGCAGCGTCTTCGCGCGCTTCGGCGCGCGCACCGCGGCGACGGGATTCGCATCGAGTTCGATGCGGCCGGCAAGCCAGCGATAAAACGCACGCCACGCGGAGAGCCGGTGCGCGATCGAGCGCGACGACAGCCCCGACGCATGCGCGCGTGCCACCGCGCCGCGCACCTCGGCGGCGCTCATGCGTTCGAGCGGGCGGCCGTTCGCGAGCGCTTTCAGCTGTTCGAGTTCATGCGCGTAGCCGCGCAGCGTATGCGCGGAGAGCCGCCTTTCGTGCTCGAGGCTCGACAGGTAGTCGGCGATCGGATCGGTCGGGTTCACGATGGGCGGGCGCGATGACGGCGGGCGGCGACGCTCGGCGCGGCCTCAGTGCGGCAACACGCGCGTGAGCGCCGCGCTCGCGAGCGCGCCGATCTGCGTGAGGAAGTCGGTCGCCATGCCGTCGTGGAAGCGCCGCGGATCGGGCGAGCCCATCACCAGCAGGCCGAACGCATTCGCCTGCGCGTCGGCCTCCGGCACGCGCAGCGCGACGAGCGCGATCGACTCCGGCGCGCCGTCGGCCGTGTCGAGCCACTGGGCGGCCGCGAAGCCGGTGTTCGCGCCGCAGTACGGCGTCGCGAGGCTGTTCGCGAAGATCCGCACTTCCTCGCCGGTGTCGCGCGCGAAGTCGGCCTGGGCGTACGACTCGGCGACGTCCCACACGCGCAGCGCGGTCTGCGGCACGTCGAATATGTCGCGCAGGTTCTGCGCGATCGTGCGCGGCAGCGCATATGGATCGCGCTCGGCGACGACACGCGTCGTCCAGCGGACGAACTTCGACGCGATGCTGTCGTTTTCGTGCCCGTAACGCACGAGTTCGGACAGACGGCGCTCCAGATGCTTGTTCTTGTCGCGCAGCATTTCCATCTGCCGCTCCTGCAGCGAGACGGCTGCCTTGCCGTGCGGATTGCCGAGCCGGATCGTCGTTAGCAGTTCGGCGTGTTCGACGAAGAAATCGGGGTTGGCGAGCAGGTAGTCAGCGACTTCGCGATCGTTCATGGTCTCTTCAGTTTCGGCACAAGGGAGGCGCTCGACGCGCCTGTCACATCGGAGAAGCGGGAACCGGCCGGGCCAGTCGGCCGGGCCGGGCAGTGCAGATCGGGCAGTCGACGCGCGCCGTGTTCACGCGAGTTCGATCTCGCCTTCGAATACCGTCGCCGCGGGACCGGCCATCGTCAACGCGGCGGATTCGTCGCGCGCGCCGTCCCATGCGATCGTCAGCAGGCCGCCGTGCGTTTGCACTTTCACCGGCGAGTCGAGCAGCCCGCGACGGATGCCAGCCGCGACGGCCGCACACGCGCCGGTGCCGCACGCGAGCGTTTCGCCGGCGCCGCGCTCGAACACGCGCAGACGCACCTCGTTGCGCGACACGATCTGCATGAAGCCGGCGTTGACCTTCTGCGGGAAGCGCCGATGCGCTTCGATCGCCGGGCCGTCGGCCAGCACCGGGAACGCTTCGGTGTCGTCGACGACCTGCACCGCGTGCGGATTGCCCATCGACACGACGGAGACCCAGCGCGTCGCGCCGTTCACGTCGAGCGGCCACAGCGTGTCGTTGCCCTCGCGGCGGCCTTCGAGACCGCTCGCGTCGAACGGCACCTGCGCCGGCTCGAACACCGGGCGGCCCATGTCGACGACGACCTCGCCGTTCTTCTGCATCGCGAGCGTGATCACGCCTTTTTGCACCTGCACGCGCACGCTCGACGCATCGGTCAGCTTGCGCTCGCGCACGAACTTCACGAAGCAGCGCGCGCCGTTGCCGCAATGCTCGACTTCACCGCCGTCGCAGTTGAAGATCCGGTAGCGGAAATCGACGCCGTCGATCGTCGGCTTCTCGACCACGAGCAACTGGTCCGCGCCGATGCCGAAGTGGCGATCGGCGAGCGCGCGCACGCGCTCGGGCGTGAGTTCGAGCGGCGTCGTGTAGCCGTCCAGCACGACGAAGTCGTTGCCGGCGCCGTGCATCTTGGTGAATTTCAGTTTCATCCCGTTATTGTAAGCGATGCAGGGTGTTTCGCCGTCGCGGGCCAGGGCCGCGCGAGAGGCCGTTCAGTAGAACCCCGGCTCGCCCGGCGGACGCGTCTTGAACCGCTTGTGCACCCAGTAATACTGCTCGGGCAGGTGCGGAATCTGTTGTTCGAGGAATTCGTTCATCCGCCGCGCGTCGGCGTCGTCGTCGCCGGTCGGGTAGTTGTCCCACGGCTTGAACACCCTCAGCCGATATCCCTTGTAGTTCGGCAGCACTTCTCCGATGAACGGCACCACCTGCGCGCGCCCGACCTTCGCGAGCCGGCCGACCGCGGTCAGCGTGCAAGTGGGAATGCCGAAGAACGGCACGAACGTCGAATTGCGCGCGCCGTAGTCCATGTCCGCGCCGAGCATCACGGGCTTGCGCTCGCGCAGCCAGCGCAGCACGACGCGGGCGCTGTCGGCGCGGCTCACCATCTCCGCGCCGAAGCGGCTGCGGCCGGCCTTCGCGGCGGCTTCCAGTTCCGGATTCGACATCGGCTGATACAGCGACCCGCACGGCCGGTGCAGCGAATAGTTCAGGAACATCGAGCCCGCCTCGATGCCGACGAAGTGCATGCCGAGGAACAGCGTCGGCGGCAGGTCGGGATCGGTGAGATCGACTTCGCTGTCGAGCACGACGAGCTTTTCGAGCTTCTTCGCGGAGCCGAACCACTGGACGCTGCGCTCCAGATAGCTGCGGATCGCGTGACGAAAGTGCTTGCCCGCGACGGCCTCGCGGCGCGCGTCGCTCCATTCGGGGAAGCACAGCTTCAGATTGATGTGAACGATGCGCCTGCGGCGGCTCGGCACCTGGTAGAGCAGCCAGCCGAGGCTGTCGCCGAGGCGGGCGACGAAGCCGTACGGCAGGATCGCGAACAGTTTCAGGAGGGCGACGCCGACGCGGCTGCCGAGCTTGCTCAGCATGCGCACGCTCCGGAGGGCGCGAAGGCGGAGGCGGTGAAAAAAGACTGCACGCGCGGGACTCTGTGACAAATCGACGAAGCCGCTATAATACGGGCTTCGCCGAGTTAATTGACAACTTGCGGGGCGAAGCCGGTCGAGTGCGACAACATGCGAAAGCCTGTTCGCGACGGCCGGCCAGGAAGTCCGCTAAAGCGTCGCCACTTCAGGCTCCCGAAGCTGGCTACGTGAACCCAACCGTAACCAGGAGCAGGAGTCCACAACGTGGCCAACGAATACTTCTTCACCTCCGAATCCGTCTCCGAAGGTCATCCCGACAAGGTCGCCGACCAGATCTCGGACGCGATCCTCGACGCCATTCTCGAGCAGGACAAATACTCGCGCGTTGCAGCGGAAACGCTGTGCAACACCGGTCTCGTCGTGCTCGCCGGCGAAATCACGACCACCGCGAACGTCGACTACATCCAGGTCGCGCGCAACACGATCAAGCGCATCGGCTACGACAACACCGACTACGGGATCGACTACCGCGGCTGCGCGGTGCTCGTCGCGTACGACAAGCAGTCGCCGGACATCGCGCAGGGCGTCGATCGCGCGCACGACAACAACCTCGATCAGGGCGCGGGCGACCAGGGCCTGATGTTCGGCTATGCGTGCACCGAAACGCCCGAACTGATGCCGCTGCCGATCCACCTGTCGCACCGTCTCGTCGAGCGTCAGTCGAGCCTGCGTCGCGACGGCCGTCTGCCGTGGCTGCGTCCGGATGCGAAGTCGCAGGTCACCGTCCGCTACGTCGACGGCAAGCCGCATTCGATCGACACCGTCGTGCTGTCCACGCAGCACGCGCCGGACATCGACCTCGCGACGCTGCGCGAAGCGGTGATCGAGGAGGTGATCAAGCCGGTGCTGCCGACCGAGCTCGTGAAGGGCGAGATCAAGTTCCTCGTGAACCCGACCGGCCGGTTCGTGATCGGCGGCCCGCAGGGCGATTGCGGCCTCACGGGTCGCAAGATCATCGTCGACACGTACGGCGGCGCCGCCCCGCACGGCGGCGGCGCGTTCTCGGGCAAGGATCCGTCGAAGGTCGACCGTTCGGCCGCGTATGCGGGCCGCTATGTCGCGAAGAACATCGTCGCGGCAGGGCTTGCCGAGCGCTGCCTGATTCAGGTGTCGTACGCGATCGGCGTGGCGCGGCCGACGTCGGTGATGGTCAACACGTTCGGCACCGGCAAGGTGTCCGACGCGACGATCACGAACCTCGTGCTCGACCATTTCGATCTGCGTCCGAAGGGCATCATCCAGATGCTCGACCTGCTGCGCCCGATCTACGAGAAGACCGCCGCGTACGGCCACTTCGGCCGCGAAGAGCCGGAATTCTCGTGGGAAGCGACGGACAAGGCGCTCGCGCTGGCGGAAGCCGCGGGCACCGAGCCGGTCGGCGCGGTGGCGTAAGCCAGTTAGACCGCACGAACGAAAAACCCCGCACGGCCAGTGGTCGTGCGGGGTTTTTTTACGTCTGGAGAATGGCGCGCGGCGGCGCGCGTCGGGCAACCGCAGGCCGGTTCAGCGAACCGCGAACGCGAACCAGCCGTCGCCGGTGGCGGCCACGCGGCGCGGACGGCGCGAGCCCGGCGCGCTTCGCGGCGTAGCGGTCGACGTCAGCTTGCGCAACGGCGTCGTCGGACGATACAAGAGCGTGCGCAGCGAGAAATGCCGCGCGCCCGAGCGCACGCGCAGCACCGAGAAAAACGAATGGAACCACGCGCGCATGCCGTCGACCGGCTTCGTGTCGCGCACTTGTCCGGCGAGCGCGCGCGTGCGCGCGGCGTGGTGGCGCAGCGCGCGCATCAGGTGGCGTCGTGCCGGACGCGCGGCCTTCAACGCGGCGCGCGTCAGTCGGGTATTCAGTAGGGTGTGCATGGTCAGCGGATCCGGGATCGAATGCGTCGCGCGAGGTGCCGAGGTGCGTCAGACAGAGCAGCAACCGTGCCCATTTGAAGCAACCTGCAAGGTTGCGGGCAACGCGAGGCGGACGATGAAAGCGGCGCCTCGGGGGTCACGCTCACGGCAGGCCGAAGCGACGGCCGTTTGGGACGGATCAGGACGGAAGAAAACAGACGACATGCAACGCAGGCTACACGCGATTCGTGACTGCGGGAAGTCGGGAATCCCCGCGCGCGTGGTTGATCGCGCTTCGCGCATGAACGGTTTTGACGCGAGCGATGCCGCCCTTTGACACTATCGCGGTGCGGCCGCCCCAGCGCCGTGCGGCACGCGGCGTGCGGCCGTTGACCTCGACGCGGGCGCAGTCGCTTTACAATCGGACACTCAGCGGCGCAGAACGCAACATCGGCGAGAATCGCCCTCTCGCAGCAAAGACGGCGCGCGTCGCCAATCAGACCTCGAATATCGGAAGTCCCATGTCAGTCCAGTCGAAGAAGGAACAGGTCCGCACGCTGCGCGAGCGCGGCTTCGTGGTGGTGCCGGGGCTCGTGCCGCAAGCGCGGTGCGAAGAGATGAAGCGTGTCGCCGTCGAGCAGCTGCGTGTCGCCGCGGCGCCGGTCGAGTACGAGGCGGATTTGCGCTATCCGGGCGCGCCCGAGTCGCGCGAGTCGCCGGGCGGCCATACGGTGCGGCGTCTGCTCGATGCGTACTCGCGCCATGCGCTCTTTCGCGAATGGGCGACGTCGCCCGAGATTCACGGCTGGATGGAGCTGTATTTCGGCGAGCGGCCGGTGCTGTCGCGCGCGCATCACAACTGCATGATGACGAAGCATCCGGCGTACGGCAGCCTGACCGGCTGGCATCGCGACGTGCGCTACTGGTCGTTCGAGCGCGACGACCTCGTGTCGGTGTGGCTCGCGCTCGGCTCGGAGACGGTCGGGAACGGGGGGCTGTGGCTCGTGCCCGCGTCGCACGATGCCGCGTTCACGTCCGATCGCTTCGACCAGGCGAAATTCTTCCGCGCCGATCTGCCGGAAAACCGGCTCTGGATCGACAAGGCCACGTCGCCGACGCTGTCGGCCGGCGACGTCGTGTTCTTTCACTGCAACACGCTGCACTCGGCGGGCCGCAACGAAACCGACGACGTGAAGTTCTCGCTCGTGTTCACGTATCACGGCGCGAGCAACGTGCCGCTGCCGGGCACGCGCTCCGCCGCGACGCCGGAAGTGCCGCTTTGAGCGGCGGCGGCTTGCGACGGTTGCTAGCGCTTGCCGCCCGACGACGCGAGGCCGATCAGCCCGGCGATCGTCGCGGCGATGCCGCCCGCGATCAGCACGATCGTGCGGTTGGTGGGCGCGCCGGTGAACATGCGCGACATGTCGTTCGCGAGCGAATGGAACGACTGGCCGCCGAAGTACAGCAGCACGATGCCGCCGACGATAAGTGCAAGCGAAATCGCCTTGATCATGTGATAACCCGCCTCCTCCATGGGAACGCCGCAGTGTAGGCGACGCGCCGCGCATCGTCCATCCCGTCCCGCTATGTGGACATCTGCGGCCGGCGCGGGGATTGGCTAAGATAACGCGAGCGCGCGAGCGCGGCGCGGCGCCGGGCGCTCGCCCGACAAGCCGCTCTGAGCAGTCCGCCCGCAAAAATCCGTAACGCAACGCCGTGCACGGTGTGGTCGTATCGTCGCTCGCGCGGTGCGACTGGTCGGTTTTTTCTCCGCTCTCCCTTTCGAGGATTCAGGCAATGGCCTACGAAGCAGCCTCCGAACGCTATTCGCAGATGCAGTACCGTTTTTGCGGCAAATCCGGCCTCAAGCTGCCGGCGCTGTCGCTCGGCTTGTGGCACAACTTCGGCGACACCACGCCGATCTCCACGCAACGCGACATCCTGCGCACCGCGTTCGATGTCGGCATCACGCACTTCGATCTCGCGAACAACTACGGCCCGCCGTACGGCAGCGCGGAAACCAATTTCGGCCGCATTTTCAGGGACGATTTCCGTCCGTATCGTGACGAGCTGCTGATCTCGTCGAAGGCGGGCTGGGACATGTGGCCGGGTCCGTACGGCCAGGGCGGCGGCTCGCGCAAGTACGTGCTCGCGAGCCTCGACCAGAGCTTGAAGCGCATGGGGCTCGACTACGTCGACATCTTCTATTCGCATCGCTTCGACGTGGATACGCCGCTCGAAGAAACCGCCGGCGCGCTCGCGAGCGCCGTGCAGCAGGGCAAGGCGCTGTATATCGGCATTTCGTCGTATTCCGCGCAAAAGACGCTGGAAATGGCGAAGCTGCTCGCGGAACACAAGGTGCCGCTGCTGATTCACCAGCCGTCGTACAACATGTTGAATCGCTGGATCGAGGGCGGGCTGCTCGATGCGCTCGATCAGATCGGTGCGGGGAGCATCGCGTTTACGCCGCTCGCGCAAGGTCTGTTGACGAACAAGTACCTGAACGGTGTGCCGGAAGATGCGCGCGTGAATCGCCCGGGCGGCGGCTCGCTGAAGAGCGACCATCTGAGCGCGCAGAACATCGAGCGCGTGCGCAAGCTGAACGACATCGCGCAGCGTCGCGGACAGAGCCTCGCGCAGATGGCAATTGCGTGGACGCTGCGCGGCAATCGCGTGACGTCGGCGCTGATCGGCGCAAGCCGCGCGGAGCAGGTGCGCGAGAACGTCGATGCGCTGAAGAACCTGGCGTTTTCCGCCGAGGAACTGGCGGAAATCGACCGGTATGCGACGGAGGCCGGCGTCAATTTGTGGGAGAAGCCGTCGACGGATCAGCATATCTGAGCGAGAACGTCGAGTTTTCGTGTCGGGAAGCCGCCGTGAGGCGGCTTTTTTGCGGTTCGTCGCAGGTTGCTGATCCTGATCCTGGCCCTGGCCCGAATAACGGGTATCTGCCATCAAAAGCTCAGCGCAAACCACGCGAGGAGTTCAATCGACGGCAGAAGAAGAACAAGGAGCAGAACGATCATCGATCTGTTCGCCTTGTCACGCACCGCAAACCGGATTGCAGTGGCAATCGTCGCCAACCATGCTGCCAGGCAGTAAAACGAAAGCTGTATGCCCGGAAGCCACGCATCTTCAGCAAAGTCAAATTGCCACCATGACGACCGTCTTAGCCAGCCGGAAAGGAAAATCAACAGCAACTGGAGCAGGCCAATGAAGAGATAGCGTGGCTTCACTGGCTTGCCTGTTTCGGATAATGGTTTTTGTGCGCGAGTCGCTTTGACTTCTCAAGCACGCTATTCAGTTCGGCTGGCGTAACCGGTGTGGGGAACCAACGCGGGTCGTGAGCCAAAATACCATAGATTCGAGTACATCGGCCACATTGGATGAGCAGTTGTTGTCAAAAAGACTGTACGTGCTTTCATTCGGCTGTTTCAGCTTTAAGGCTCTATCCACGCTGACCCGTCGCTTCAATTCGCGTTTGATCTTCTCTTTTTCGGCCGGCGATACCCTGAACACCAGACCCACGTTGTCACGCCACAAATTACCGCTGGTTCTTATTGAACCCTTGGTCAAATTGACGATGCCACCGTGGAAATACGTATGCCTGGCTGTGCAGGGCAACGCGGTTGCCGTCGTCAAACATGGTGGAGGCAAACGCAAGCACGCGACCACCCGTTGTTGTGGGATCGCCGTTTCGAATCATGAATCTACGCATTGACCTTAACTCCTCGTCATCGATAGGCAGGCCGCTTATTGGAGTTGGCCACAATAAATGCATGGTGGCGGCGCAGTCTATGCAACGAATCTGAATGTGAGGTTTTCTTGCGCATAAGCGCAGGCCAAACCTGCACAGGAGCCGGGAGGAAGCGACAACAGCCCGCACCGCGCGACGCCCCGCCCACTCATTCTCCCTGTCACAATTCACTGCTAATTTCGCGCCAGTTCGGCATTTCGTCGTATTCCGCGCAAAGGACGCTGGAAATGGCGAAGCCGCTCGCCGCTCCTGAAGAGCGACCATCTGAGCGGTCTCTTCTTGCGTGGTGCCGGGAAGCCGCCGTGAGGCGGCTTTTTTATGGCTCGACGCGGATTGCCGGGGAGGCCTGGCGACCAACGTCCCGGAATGCCCGTTGCTTTGCGTAGCTCACCGGCAAGTCGAACGTGGCAGCGGGAAATTTTGCGGAAATCGTCTGATAGAGCGGCTGCAAGCCGGAGAAGCTGCTCGCGTGCAGTACCGTCACGCCCATCTGCGGGAACGCCTGAACCTGCTGTGCCAGCCCGCCGGCCGCGGCGCTGACGGCTGCCGTGTCCGGGTAGATCACCACCAGATCGTTCGTGCTGAGGCCGACGAACCGGTCGCTCGAACGAATCACCAGCGTCGAATTGGGCTGCACGTTCCCGTCTTCGTCGAGCGGCGAGGCATCCGGCATCGGCCACACGCTCGTGCTGCCAATCGACACCGGCGCGGTGCGGCTCAATGCCTGGACTTGCGTCGCCGATGCCTGGATACCCTGTCTGAGTGCCGCGCTCTGCGCTTGCGCCAGGGAGGCGCACCACAGCAGCGCCGAACACACCGCGTTGATGAGTTGTATCCTGGTCATGCCCGTGCTGCTCCCTTTCGCTCAGTGGCCCATCACCCTGATCCCGACGGCGCCAACCTGCATCGGATCGCCGCCGCGCGTATCGACATCGATGAAATGGACCGTCCATGTTCCCTGAGCAGACTCGCCGTTGAACGCATTCGTCGCGAGTACCCAGTCGATAACGGAGGCCCCGGTGTTGACGAAGCCGTTATACGCGTTCTGCACGACGCTGCGCGTACCGCCCGGCGAGATCACTTCGACCGCGAGGTCGCCAGCGTCGGCCACTGCCATGTCGATCACAACCTGCACGTATTCGACCGTTCGTGCGGAGCCGGACACGGGCAGTTGCAACTGAAGCCCCGAGACATTTGCCTGCGGTATCTGCTCGCCGGCTTCACCCAGGTCCACGACCGCCGTGTTGGTCAGCATCGGCCCGGATAAACGGAGGTTGTATTGACGGGCCATGTTCACTGCCGCCCCTGCGTCTACGAGGCCAAAGCCGTACCAGTTATCGAACCACAGGCCGGCCGCGTTTTGCGTCCATGCCGGCTCCGGCACGTATGCCTCGCCGGACGGCAGTTCGACGGTCGCCGGTACGCGCGACGCGTCGATGCGGCGCGCGGTTCTCATCAGGATCTGGCGTACATCGCGCCACGTCAGCGCCGGATTGGCCTGCAGCATTAGTGCAATCACCCCGGAGACGGTCGGCGCGGCCGACGACGTGCCGTTCATGCTCGCGGTGTAATCGCAGCCGGCATTGAATTCAGCGTTGACGGTCGAGCCCGGCACGTCGAACGGATTGGAAAAGCGGCCGACTCCTTGTGTGCTCGAATATCCCTGATTGCAGCCGGTCAGGTCGGTGGTCACCAGGGCAGGACCGAGAGGGTTGCCGGGGGGAACCCCTGGCGCAAAGCCGAACTCGCCGCCCAATCCGGACACGAGGATGTTGGAGCCGGCCGACGAATAGCTGGAGCGCTCGCCCGTCGCGTTGACCGCGGCTGTGGTCACGGCCTGTGGCATCGTCGCCACGGGATCGCTGTTGGCGTTCAGGCAGGTGACGTGGTGCGCATTGGCGTTATCGCATACCACGTCCACGTTATCGGTCTCGAGCGCATACGAGTTACCGGCCGCCTTGACGAGCAACGCGCCGAGGCCGTTGCGCATCGTTTCCAGATGCTGCAGCAGAACGCTCATGAAATCGGTTGACAGGTCGAACGGGATCGGACTCGCTGGCGATGCACCGTATGAAGCGTTGTACACCGCGACGTTCTGTGAAAATGGCGCGCCGCCGTAGGTGCTGAGCGTGTTGACCGGCGTGTCACAGCCGTCGCATAGATAGCGAACTGCGCCGAGCGTTGCCTGCGGCGCGACACCCTGACCGCCTATGCGATTGTTCGCGGTGGCCGCAATGATTCCCGCGACCGCGGTTCCATGGGCGTCTCCCACGCTTCCCACCGGCGGAGTCGGATCGTTTGCATGGGTTGCCGCCGGATCGAAATTGCGCAGCATTAACGGATCGATGCGATCCGCCAGGTCCGGATGAGCGATTTGGACCCCGTGTCCACAACCATGACGTTGACGCCCTCGCCGTTGATCCCGTCGTTCAGCGGACCCGCCACGTGCAGATCGATGCCCGGTGTTCCCGGAGCGCCGGTAAAAACGTCCTGGCCGACGTTCAACAGATACCACTGGTAGGCGAAAAGCGGGTCGCCGCCAAGTTCCGGCGTTCCGCCGCTGTTTCCGTTACCACCGCCACAGGCGGCAAGAAGCGGCGCCACGCAAGCACATACGCCCAGTTTCCAGCGTCGATCAAACCAGCCAAACTGTCGTCGCGTTCCTTTGCTGTATGCCTTGCAATCCGCCATAAATCGCTCCCACCCGAAACGGCTTATCGATGGCGTCCTGGTTCGGGATGCAAACTTGTTTGCACGACCACGCTGTGCATTTCTATAGCACATTAATCGGAGAGGAGAGTTCTGCCCGCAGCAGAGTCGGTCGAGTAGAGCGGCGGTGTCGCAAGAGGACAGAACGGGTGCCGGCATTTGCGACGCCACCGGGCTGGGGTTGAAAGGCCGCACCGACCAGCGTCGCGCCGATCCGATCTCCGAAAACGCTAAAGTCGGCGCGCGTAAGACGCGGCCGTTAGAACGCTTCTTCTCCCTGTCACAACTCACTGCTAATTTCGCGCCAGTTCAGTGATCGTGAGAGGGACCGATGGATCGACAAGCCGTCGTGCGCCATGCGCCGCCGCACGTCGTCGCGAACGTCGCGTTGATCGCCGTCGCGGCGCTCGCGGCAGGCTGGCTGATGATCGGTCTGCCGCTCGCGCTGAACACGGCGTCATGGCCGCCGGTGCTCGCGTGCGTGACGGCCGTGCCCGTCGTGCTGGCGACGCCGATCCACTGGGGCTTGATCCACGAAGGCATACACGGGCAACTGTTGCCGTCGCGACGCGCGAACGAGTGGGTTGCGCGCGCGCTCGCGATCGTGCTCGGGCTTCCGTTCGACGCGGTGCGTTTCGGCCACCTGATGCATCACCGCTTCACCCGCGAGCCCTACGATCGCCCCGACGTCAGCGATCTTTCGCCAACGCGTTCGCAGACATGGCCACGCGTCGCGTATTACGCGCGCCTTTTAGGCGGCCTCTATGTCGCGGAATGGGTGATCCCGCTGCTCGCGTTCGTTCCCGCATCGGTCGCCGCCGCGATCGTCGCGCGTGGCGTCGGCAACGAGGGGCCGGTCGGCCCGCAGGTGCAGCGGCTGTTCGCGCGCCACGCCGCCGATCCCGAACGACGCCGCCGCACGCGCCGCGACTGGCTGCTGTCGCTCGCGCTCTACGCGTTCGCGCTGCATCTGTATGGCCCGTGGTGGCCGGTGCTGATCGTGTCGATGTGGCTACGCGGGCTGTGGCTGTCGGTCGCCGATAACCTGCCGCACTACCGCGTCTCGCTCGACGAGCCCGGCCGCGCGCGCGATTTTCGCGTGCCGCCCGGCGTCGGCGTGCTGCTGATGAATCACCATCTGCATCGCCAGCATCATCTGCAGCCGACGCTGCCGTGGATCGCGCTCGCGCACGCCCCGCGCGCGGCGACATCGGCCGCGCGGCCGGGCTACTTTCGCGCGGCCTGGCGGCAGTTCGGCGGCGTGACACGTACGACGACGGATCGAACGTGAACGCCGCGCGCGCAGCGCGGGTTCGCGAGAGCTTCGGCCGGGGGACAGACGACGCGCCGCTGGATCGGCGCTACATCAACGCGGGCAGCGTTTCCACGAGCGCGACGGCGACGAGTGCGCCGATCACCGCGCCGAGCACGCGCAGCGAGTTGTGCCGCAACTGGGTCGCGCACGGCAGCGCGCCGAGGAACACCGCGCCGGCAAGGGCCATCGGGACGATCATCACGAAATCGCCGATCGTGAAATAGCCAGGCATGCTTGTCTCCTTATCGTGTCGGCCGGGATCGACGCGCGCCGCTCTCTGTGGCATTCGCGTGAACAGGCTCCGGGCCTTTTCCGAGTATAGGCGAGCGATTCCGATGTTCGAGCGGACGCGGCGCGCCAAAGCGGCGTTCGCCGGCGGCTGCGAGCGCCGCCCGGCGCGGCTTCGCGCCTCGCGCGCCGCGACGGTGCACAGCGACGCCTGGATTACTGACGGCTTTCGTTCGATGCGGCGCGGTTACCGGTAGGAGCCGGTTTTATGGCGCGATGACGCGTCGCAACAAAGGGCGCAAGCCACGCGTTCACGCGTCGCCGGCCTTTTCCCGGGTGCGCAGCGTCACCGCGGCGGCGACGCCCAGTGCGAGCAGCGCGCCGACGAGCGCGATCACGCCGTTCCATCCGTACGCCGTCCAGAAATGCCCGCCGATCGACCCGACGATGCTCGACCCGAGGTAATACGACAGCAGGTACAGCGCGGCGGCCTGTCCCTTCGCCTCTTTCGCGAGCCGGCCGACCCAGCCGCTCGCGACCGAGTGTCCGGCGAAAAAGCCGATGGTCAACAGGCCGATGCCGGACGCGATCGCGGAAAGCGGCGGCAGCGTCGTCAGCAGCAGGCCGGCGAACATCAGCACGAGGCTGCCGATCAGCACGCGGCCGCGGCCGAACGTATCGGCCATGCGCCCGGACCACGGCGACGCGACCATCCCGAGCAGATACACGACGAAGATCGCGCCGATCGCCGCCTGGCTCATCCGGTAGGGCGGCGCGATCAGCCGGTAGCCGATGTAGTTGTACAGCGTGACGAAGCCGCCCATCAGCACGAAGCCCATCGCGAACAGCAGCGGCAGGCCGGGGCGTTGCAGGTGTGTCGTGAGCGCCGCGCGATGGTGCGCAAAGCCGAGCCCGGCGCGCGGCACGAAATGGCGCGACGGCGGCAACAGCGAGCGGAACGCGAACGTCGCGGCGAGGCCGAGCACGCCGATCGTGCCGACCGCCACGCGCCAGCCGAACAGGTCGGTGACGATGCCGGTGATCACGCGCCCGGACATTCCGCCGACGGCGGTGCCGCCGACATACAGCCCCATCGCGAGGCCGAGGCCGTCCGGATGCACTTCCTCGGCGAGATACGCCATCGCCACCGCGGGCACGCCGCCGAGTGCGAGTCCCGCAAGGGTGCGCAACACGAGCAGCTGGTTCCAGTGCGGGACGAACGCGACCGCGAGCGCGAGCGCCGACGAGACAGTGAGCGAGGCGGTCATCAGCCGGTGACGGCTCCAGCTCTCGGACACGAAGCCGGCGACGAAGATCGCGCCGGCCAGTGCGGCGGTCGACAGCGACAGCGACAGACTGCTTTGCGCGGGACTCACGTGGAACGCGTCGGAGAAAGCAGGCAGCAGCGGCTGCACGTAGTACAGCAGCGAGAACGTCGCGTAGCCGGCGAACAGCAGCGCGAGGCTCGCGCGCCAGTACGCAGGCGAGCCGCGTTCGAGGTACGGAATCGACGCGCCCGGGCGAGGCGGGGTGCGGTCGGAGTCCGGCTGGACGGTCACGGCGGTTATCTCCACGAAAGGCAAAGGCGCAACGATACGCCTGTTGGGCGATTCGCGCGGCGATGCCGGCAGCGGCGCGGCGCGCGCTATTCGTGAGAGGCCGACGCGCTGGTCGTGGCGCTCGCGCCCGAAGCCGCCGCTGCTTTTGCGGCTCGATCCGGATGCACGAGCTGTTCGTCGGTCGGCAGGTCCGATGTCTGCCAGCCGCCGCCGAGCGCCTTCACGAGCGCGACGCTCGCCGCCATCCGCCGGCGCGCGATCGCGACGGCCTCGCGTTCGTTCGACAGCGCGGTCGTCTGCGCGACGACCACGTCGAGATACGTGATCGCGCCGCTCCGATAGCGGTTGCTGACGATCGCGAGCGTGCGCTGCGCGGCCGCCACCGCGCGGTCCTGCGCGGCGGCCTCCTGATCGAGCACGCGCAGCGACGCGAGGTTGTCCTCGACCTGGCCGAACGCGTCGAGCACCGTCTGCCGGTATAGCGCGACGCTCTCGTCGTACTGCGCGCGCGCCTGTTCGCGTACCGCCTCGCGGCCGCCGAAGTCGAGCAGCGTGCCCGCGAGCGTCGGGCCGAGCGACCAGAAGCGCGCGGGCGCGACGAGCCACTGGCTGTAGTTGGTCGCTTCGAGGCCGCCCGTCACCGCGAGCACGAGGCTCGGGAAAAACGCGGCCGTCGCGACGCCGACCTCGGCGTTCGCGGCCGCGACGCGCCGCTCGGCCGCCGCGATGTCGGGCCGGCGTTCGAGCAGCGTCGACGGCACGCCCGGCGGCGTGACGACCGCCGTCGCATCGAGCGGCGCGACCGGCAGCGAAAACGACGACGGCGACTGGCCGGTCAGGATCGCAATCGCATGTTCGAGCTGCGCGCGCTGTTCGCCGAGATCGATCGCCTGCGCCTCGGTCGTTTGCAGTTGCGTCTCGGCCTGCCCGACGTCCGCGTCGGTCGCGATGCCGCCGTTCAGGCGATGCTGCGTCAACTGCAGCGATTCGCGGTACGCGGCAATGGTGTCGTCGAGCAACTGATGCTCGCGATCGATGCCTCGGAGTTCGAAGTAATCGGTCGCGAGTTCGGCCTGCATCGACAGCAGCATCGCGGCGGCGTCGGCGGCGCTCGCCTGCGCGCCGGCCTTGGCGTTTTCGACGCTGCGCGAAATGCGGCCCCACAAATCCGGCTCCCACGACGCGTCGATGCCGACGAGATAGTCGTTCAGCGTGACGCCGGCCTTCGCCGTGTGCTGCAGGTTTTCGGACGTGCGTGCGCGATTGAACCCGGCGTTCGCGCTCACCAGCGGAAAGAACGCGGAACGCTGCTGCGCGACGTTCGCGCGTGCCGCGCGAAAGCGCGCCTCGGCGGCCTGCACGTTCTGGTTCGCCTGCGCGACCTGCTCCTCGAGCGCGTCGAGTTGCGGGTCGTCGTAGATGTGCCACCACGCGCCGCGCGGCAGCGCGTCGGCGGGCTGCGCGGCGGTCCAGCCGGTGCCTTCGAGTTCGCGGTAGGACGCGGCGACGGTCGCCGTCGGCCGCACGTAGTCCGGGCCGAGCGTGCAGCCGGCGAGCACGGCGCTCGCCACGAGCGCCGTGCCGGCGACGCGGGACAACGCGCGCTTCATGACGCTGCCTTCGCCGCCGATGCGCCCGATGCCGCCGGCGCACCGCCTTCGTGCGGATGATTCGGGACGATGCGCACCGGCGTGCCGTCGACGATCGAATCCTGCGGATTCACGATCACCTTCTCGCCGCCCGCGAGCCCCGACGCAATCGCGACGCGCGTGCCGAAGTCGGTGCCGAGCGTCACCGTCACGAGCTTCACGCGCTGGTTCGCATCGACGGTCGCGACCTTCACGCCGTCCGGCCGGAACAGGAACGTATTGCCCGGCAGCGTGATCGGCGTGGCCGCGCCGTCGAGCGCGAAGTGAACCTGTGCATACGCACCGGGCAGCAGCTCGCCGTTGCGGTTGTCGACGTCCACTTCGACGAGCATCGTGCGCTGCTGCGGATCGACCGATCCCGAGGTCCGCGCGACGGTGCCGGGGTAGCGCTTGCCGGCCGTCTCGTTGAGCGTCAAAAACGCGCTCGTCTGCGGATGGATCTGCATCGCGTACGCCTGCGGCACGTTCACGTACACGCGCAGACGGTCCGCCTGCGCGACATGGAACAGCTCCTTTTGCGCGCCGCCCGATGCGCCCGCGTCGATCAGCGCACCGACGTCGATGTTGCGCGCCGTCACGATGCCGTCGAACGGCGCGACCACCTTCTCGTACGACTGCAGCTGTTCGAGCCGCGACGCGTTGAACTTCGCGGCGTCGAGCATCGCTTTCTTCGCGAGCATGTCCGCGACTTTCTCGTCGGTTTCCTGCTTCGCGACCGAGCGGTTCTGCAGCATCTCGGTCCAGCGCGCGGCGGTCGTCTGCGCAAGCGCGTAGTTGGCCTGGGCATTCGCGAGGTCGGCACGGGCCGCGCGCAACTGGTCGTCCACTTCGGGCGCGTCGATTTCGGCGAGCAGTTGCCCGGCTTTCACGTGCGCGCCGATATCCACATACCATTTGCGCAGATAGCCGTTCGTGCGCGCATAGACAGGCGTGTCGAGAAACGCCTGCACGTTGCCCGGCAGCACGAGATCGAGCGCGCGCGACGAGCGTTGCGGCGTCACGACCTGCACGGACAGCGTGCTCGAATGAGCGGCCTCGCGTTCGAGCGCCGCATGCGCGCTGTAGCGCGACCAGATGCCTTGCGCGGCGAGGCCGATCACGATGATGACCGCCGCCACGACCGGCCAGCGCCGTCGCGCGCGCGGCGGCGTGGGTTCAGTGCGCGGCGGTTGCATGGCGGCCCCGGTGCGAAAAAGAAGAAACAGTCGTCATGGTCATGATCTCGGCACTACGTTGTCGATTGTGCGCTGGCGCCGTTCGGCGAGCTTGCGGTAGACGAGCGAGAACACCGCGGGCACGAAGATCAGCGTCGCGAGCGTGCCGACCGTCAGCCCGCCGATCACCGCGCGCCCGAGCGGCGCGTTCTGCTCGCCGCCCTCGCCGAGGCCGATCGCCATCGGCACCATTCCGATCACCATCGCGAGCGCGGTCATCAGCACCGGCCGAAAACGCGTGTAGCCCGCTTCGAGCGCGGCGCGCGCGGCGTCGCCGTGCAGCAGCAGCTGCTCGCGCGCGAAGCTGATCACGAGAATCGAGTTCGCGGTCGCGATGCCGATACACATGATCGCGCCGGTCAGCGCCGGAATCGACAGCGTCGTGTGCGTGAGGAACAGCATCCACACGATGCCCGCGAGCGCGCCCGGCAGCGCGGTGATGATGATGAACGGATCGAGCCACGACTGGAAGTTCACGACGATCAGCAGGTACACGAGCACGATCGCGAACACGAGGCCGAAGAGGAGGCCCGAGAACGACGCGTTCATCGTCTGTACCTGCCCGCGCAGCTCGATCGACGAGCCCTTCGGCAGCGAGGCTTTTTCTTCGCGCAGGATCCGGTTGATGTCGTCGGACACCGCGCCGAGATCGCGGCCGTCCGCGCCGCCGTAGATGTCGATCGTCGTCTGCGCGTTGTAGTGCGTGACGACCGCCTCGCCGGACTGGCGCTGCATGCTCGCGAGCGAGCCGAGAATGTTGCTGCGGCCGTTCGAGGTGAGCGGAATGTTCGCGAGCGACTGCAGCGAATCGATCGTGTATTGCGGCGCTTCGGTCACGACGTTATAGCTCACGCCGTTGTGCGGATTCAGCCAGAACGTCGGCGTCGTCTGCTGGCTGCCGGACAGCGTGATCAGCAGGTCGCTCGCGACGTCCTTCTGCGTGAAGCCCGCCTGCTGCGCGCGGGTGCGATCGACGTCGATGAAGATGCGCGGCAGGTCGTCCGGCTGCTGGATGCGCGCGTCGACGAAGCCCGGCACGCTGCGCAGCCGCGCGAGCAGCTTCGCGGCGTACGCGCGGTTCGCGTCGACGTCGCGGCCGACGATCTGGATGTCGATCGGCGAGGGCATCCCGAAGTTCAGCGTCTGGCTCACGATGTCGGCCGGCAGGAACGCGAACTGGACGCCCGGGAATTCGTCGTTCAGCGTGCGCCGCAAGAGGCGCACGTAGTCGGCGGTCGGACGATGGCCGGGATTCAGCGTGATCAGCACGTCCGCATCCGACGTGCCGATCGTGCCGGTATTGCTGTACGACAGGTTGATGCCCGACACCGGCAGGCCGATGTTGTCGATGATCGAGTGCAGCTCGTTCGCCGGAATCAGCTCGCGGATGCGCTTGCCGATGCGGTCGGTGACGACCGCCGTTTCCTCGACGCGCATCCCGGTTTTCGCGCGCAGATGCAGCGCGATCGTGCCCGCGTCGACCTGCGGAAAGAAATCGCGGCCGATGAACGGCAGCAGCGCCATCGACACGAGGCAGCACACGAGAAACGCGATCACGAACGGCACCGGATGCGCGATGCGCGCGGCGAGGAACTCGCGATAGCGCTCGCGCGTCACCGAAAAGCCGCGCTCGAACGCGAGATGGACCCGCATGAACGGATTGCGCGTCGCCGTATCCGGGTGCAGGTCGGACGGCTTGTGATGGTGGCGCAGCAGGTACTTCGCGAGCGTCGGCACGAGGGTTCGCGAGAAAAAGTACGACGCGAGCATCGCGAACACGACCGCTTCGGCGAGCGGAATGAACAGGTAGTGCGCGACGCCCGTCAGCAGGAACATCGGCACGAACACGATGCAGATCGACAGCGTCGACACGAGCGTCGGCACCGCGATCTGATGCGCGCCGTCGAGAATCGCCTGTTCGAGCATCTTGCCCTGTTCGAGCTGGTGGCTCACGTTTTCGATCGCGACGGTCGCGTCGTCGACCAGAATCCCGACCGCGAGCGCGAGCCCGCCGAGCGTCATGATGTTGATCGTCTCGCCGAGCGCCGATAGCGCGATCACCGACGTGATCATCGACAGCGGGATCGAGATCGCGATGATCAGCGTCGCGCGCCAGTTGCCGAGGAACAGCAGGATCATCAGCGCGGTCAGCGCGGCCGCGATCAGCGCCTCGCGCAGCACGCCCTGCACCGACGCGCGCACGAACAGCGACTGGTCCGCGACCGGGTCGATCGACATCGACGGCGGCACGAGGTTCTTCAGCGTCGGCATCATCTCCTTGATGCGATCGACGATGTCGAGCGTCGACGCGTTGCCGCTCTTGTTGATCGTGAGCAGCGACGCGCGCTGGCCGTCCACGCGCACGATGTTGGTCTGCGGCACGAACCCGTCGCGCACGTGCGCGACGTCGCGGATATATATCGTGCCGGCCGGCGTCGTTTTGACCGGCAGGTTGTTGAGTCCGTCGATCGTCGTCGGGCTCGCGTTCAGCAGCACCGAGTATTCGGTCGAGCCGATTTTCGCGGTGCCCGACGGCAGGATCAGGTTCTGCTCGCTGATCGCATTGACGACGTCCATCGGCGACAGGTTGTGCTGCTGCAGTTCGCGCTGATCGAGGTCGACCATGATCTGCCGCTGCTTGCCGCCGTACGGCAGCGGCGCGGACGCGCCGGGCACCGTCGCGAGCTGCGTCTTCAGGAAGTTGTTGCCGTAGTCGTACAGTTCCTGCTCGGTCAGTTGCGGCGACGACAGCGCGAGCCGCAGGATCGGTACCGTGGACGCGTTATAGCGCAGGATGTTCGGCGGCGTGATGCCGGGCGGCAGCGAGCGAAGCTGCGTTTGCGACAGCGCGGTGACTTCGGCGAGCGCTTCCTGCACGTTCGCATGCGGCTGGAAGAAGATCTTCACGACCGTGATGCCGTTCAGCGACGTCGATTCGGTATGCTCGATATCGTTGACCGCGACCGACAGGCCGCGCTCGTAGTTGAGCGCGATGCGCCGCGACATCTCGTCGGCGGGCAGGCCGGTGTAGCTCCAGATGACGGACAGCACCGGAATGTCGATGTTCGGGAAGATGTCCGTCGGCGTGCGCAGGATGGTCAGCGGCCCGATGATCATCAACAGCAGGGCGAGCACGACGAACGTATACGGGCGCTTGAGCGCGAGTCGGACAATCCACATTGAACGCTGGGTGCCTTCTGCTGGCGGTGTGTGGCTCGCTTGCGGCTCTTCGGCCGCATGCGGCGTGGGTTATATTCTTCAGGGTTTTCCCGGGCGGCGTCGCGCTTGCGGGTTCCGGTGCGTGGGACTATAGCGCCTGTCGGGGCACGTAAGCATGTTTTTTGGATGGCATCGAACGTAAGTGCCTAATTACCAACAGTTACCGTCGGCGATCCGTAATGATCCGCAAGCTGACCGGGTGCCGCAATTGCTAGCGAATGGCTGCTGGATCGGCGGTTCGATCGCAATGTGTTTTTTTCGCTTTGCGCGAGCACGTAAAACAGCAACAATGCATAAACGGGCTGGTTTCGCAGGGGGCGAACGTCGGCCCGACGATGAATGACCCCGCGCGTCATTCCGATGTGCACGCAACGGCCACAGCCCGCGTGCGGTTTTCTGATCACCACTTGCCTTGACCGGCGGCTGTCCACAAAAGCCGGCAAAGACACACGAAGGAACGGGGAAACATCATGCAAATCGGTTCTATTGTCCGCTCCGTACATATCGCCGTGCCCCAGGGCGCGCGCGGCATCGTGATGCGCATTCTGGGCGATATGGCGATGGTCACCTGGTACGCCGGCGAGCCCGGCGCATCGGCCCAGTTGAACACCGAGCCGTTTTTTCTCGAAGACCTGATCGACACCGGCGAGGAAGTTCGTCCGCCGAGCGTTCAGGTCCACTGACGAGTCTCGCGCGAAGGCCGCCGTTCGACGCCCGCTGCTCCCGGCGGCGGCCTCGGCGCGAGTTCGCGCGCGAACTCGCTGATCCGGCTGGCGCGGTGCACAATGCCGGGATGAACCACGATCCCTCCTCCGCGCCCGGCGAGTCGTCCGAAGCGCCGTATGCGCGTCTCACGCCCGAGTGCGTGCTCGATGCGCTCGACAGCGTGCTGATGTCCGACGGTCGACGCACCGACGGCCGCATGCTCGCGCTCAACAGCTACGAAAACCGCGTGTACCAGATCGGCGTCGAAGACGGTCCGCCGGTCGTCGCGAAGTTCTATCGGCCCGGACGCTGGTCCGACGAAGCGATCCTCGAAGAACATGCGTTCGTCGCGGAACTGGCCGCGCGCGAGATTCCCGCCGTGCCCGCGCTGACGCTCGACTCCCGAACGTTGCACGCGTTCGACGGCTACCGCTTCGCGGTATTCGAGCGGCGCGGCGGCCGCGCGCCGGACCTCGATCGCCGCGATACGCTCGAATGGCTCGGCCGCTTCATCGGCCGGATTCACGCGGTCGGCGCGGTGACGCCGTACGCCGCGCGGCCGACGCTCGACATCCGCACGTTCGGCTATGAGCCGCGCGACTTCCTCGTCGAACACGGCTTCGTGCCGGCCGACCTGCGCGACGCGTGGCAGGCCGCGGTGACGCTCGCGCTCGAAGGCGTCGAGCACGCGTTCGAGCGGGCCGGCGAAGTGCGCCCGCTGCGTCTGCACGGCGACTGCCATCCGAGCAACGTGCTGTGGACCGACGCCGGCCCGCACTTCGTCGACTTCGACGACAGCCGCATGGGGCCGGCGATCCAGGACCTGTGGCTGCTGCTGCCGGGCGAGCGCGCGGCGGCGTCGAGCGCGCTCGCCGATCTGCTCGCGGGCTACGAGGACTTCTGCGAATTCGAGCCGCGCGAACTGCATCTGATCGAGGCGCTGCGCACGCTGCGCCTGATCCACTACTCGGCGTGGCTCGCTCGGCGCTGGCACGATCCGGCGTTTCCGGCCGCCTTCCCGTGGTTCAACACGCAGCGCTACTGGGAAGACCGCGTGCTCGAATTACGCGAGCAGATCGGCGCGATGCAGGAAGGGCCGCTCTGGCCTGTCTGAGCGGCGAGGCGGCCGCCGTCGCGGCGATTCGCGGCGGATTGCGGCAACACCGCCTCGCGCGTGTCTGCGCGCGTAATCCCTTATGCATTCGCGTCTCATATTGCCAACGTGAGCGGGGCGCTCTAACGTTCGGGGCAGCCGGTCGTTTCGGCAAGTCAATGCGTCACGTGGCCGCGATATACTCACGCGGCCATTCGGCGCTGGTGCGCGGTGTGCGGGGAAACTCGCCGCGCACGAGGGACCACGGCGCGGGCAGCCCCCCGTCCGGGCCGTCCTGTCATAAGCCACACCAAGGAGAACCACAATATGAGCAGCGTAGCGGACCCGTCGCGCGGATCCCGATCCGCGCCCTTCTTCTCGAAGGAAGCTACCATCGCGCCACCCGGCTTTTCTCGCTGGATGGTGCCGCCCGCCGCGCTTGCGGTACACCTGTGTATCGGCCAGGCGTACGCGTTTTCGGTCTTTAATGCGCCGCTCACGAAAGTGATCGGCATCACGCAGTCCGCGCCCGGCGACTGGACGCTCACGACGCTCGGCTGGATCTTCTCGCTCGCAATCGTGTTCCTCGGGCTGTCCGCCGCATTCGCCGGCAAGTGGCTCGAACGCGTCGGCCCGCGCCGCACGATGTTCACGGCCGCGTGCTGCTTCGGCGGCGGCTTCCTCGTGTCGGCGCTCGGCGTGTCGACGCATCAGATCTGGCTGCTGTATCTCGGCTACGGCGTGATCGGCGGGATCGGCCTCGGGCTCGGCTACGTGTCGCCGGTGTCGACGCTGATCCGCTGGTTCCCGGACCGCCGCGGCATGGCGACCGGCCTCGCGATCATGGGCTTCGGCGGCGGCGCGATGATCGCCGCGCCGCTGTCCGTGATGCTGATGAAGCACTTCCAGAGCGCGACGAGCATCGGTGTCGCCGAAACCTTCGTCGTCCTTGGCATCGTCTACTTCATCTCGATGACGATCGGCTCGCTCGCGATCCGCGTGCCGGCGCCGGGCTGGAAGCCGGCCGGCTGGACGCCGCCCGCGACCACCCAGAAGCTCGTGTCGAGCGCGCACGTGCACATCGACCAGGCGCTGAAGACGCCGCAGTTCTATCTGATCTGGCTCGTGCTGTTCCTGAACGTGACGGCCGGCATCGGCATTCTCGGCCAGGCGTCGGTGATGATCCAGGAGAGCTTCAAGGGCAGCGTGAGCGCCGGGGCGGCCGCGGGCTTCGTCGGCCTGCTGTCGCTCTTCAACATGGGCGGCCGCTTCGTGTGGGCGTCGGCGTCGGACTGGGTCGGCCGCAAGAACACGTACTTCATCTTCTTCGTGCTCGGCGCAGTGCTGTACTACGTCGTGCCGAACTTCGCGCAGGCCGGCAACATCGTGCTGTTCGTCGCGGCGTTCTGCGTGATCCTGTCGATGTACGGCGGCGGCTTCTCGACCGTGCCCGCGTATCTCGCGGACATGTTCGGCACCGCGTTCGTCGGCGGCATCCACGGGCGTCTTCTGACCGCGTGGGCGGCGGCGGGCGTGGCCGGGCCGGTGCTCGTCAACTACATCCGCGCGTACGAAGTGTCGAACGGCGTCATGGGCGCCGAGGCGTACACGATGACCGCGCACATCATGGTCGTGCTGCTGGTGATCGGTTTCGTGTGCAACCTGCTCGTGTCGCGCGTGCACGAAAAGCATCACATGAGCGACGCGCAACTCGCGGCCAAGTAACGGCCAGGTAAAGGAAACGAAACATGAGCACGGTTGAAACGAAATCGTCGAACAAGGCGCTGATGGCGGTGTTCTGGCTGTATGTGCTGGTGCCGCTCGTCTGGGGCGTCGCGAACACGCTGATCCAGGCAGTCAAGCTGTTCGAGTAAGCGGCAAGCTCGCGTTAGAAGCGAAGGCGGCCGGCAACGTTGCGTTGCCGGCCGCTTTTTCGTTTACCGCCGGACGTTCACGCGTTCACACGCGGCACGTCGACGGCTCGCCTGCCGCGATCTCGCGCGCCGCCTTCGCGCCTTCGACCTGCAGGATCGTCGGCAGCGAGACGCCGTTCTTTGCGGCGGTCACTTCCGCGAGGATCGAGATCGCGATCTCGGGCGGCGTCCGGCTGCCGATATAGATGCCGACCGGCCCGTGCAGCCGCGCGAGTTCGGCGTCGGTCAGATCGAATTCCTTCAGCCGCTCGCGCCGCGCCGCGTTGTTGCGCCGCGAGCCGAGCGCGCCGACGTAGAACGCCGGCGTCTTCAACGCTTCCATCAGCGCGAGGTCGTCGAGCTTCGGGTCGTGCGTGAGCGCGATCACCGCGCAGCGTTCGTCGAGCTTCATGTCGAGCACGGTGTCGTCGGGCATCGTGCGCACGATCGTCGTGCCGGGCACGTCCCACGTGTCCGTGTACTCCTCGCGCGGGTCGCACACCGTCACCTGATAGTCGAGCCCCGCCGCGATCTGGCACAGGTAGCGCGACAGTTGCCCCGCGCCGATCACGAGCATCCGGAAGCGCGGGCCGTGGACCGTTACGAGGCGCTCGCCGTCGAACGACACGCCGTCGGTCGCGCGCGCGGAGTCGAGCGCGGGTTCCAGCGTGCTCGCGCCGCTCGCCATGTCGAGCGTGCGCGCGACCAGTTCGCCGCGGCTCACCGCTTCGTACAGCACGCGGATCCCGCTTTGCGGCGTCAGCGGCTCCAGCACGAGCTGGATCGTGCCGCCGCACGGCAGGCCGAAGCGGTGCGCTTCTTCGGCGGTGATCCCGTACTTCATCGCTTCGGGCTTTTGCTGCTCGATGCCGAGACGGCGCACGCGGTCGATCAGGTCGTCCTCGATGCAGCCGCCCGACACCGATCCGACCACGTGCCCGTCGTCGCGCACGACGAGCATCGCGCCTTCCGGCCGCGGCGACGAACCCCACGTCTTCACCACCGTCACCAGCAGCGCGCGGTGACCTTCGTCGAGCCAGCGTGCGCTGGATTTCAGGACTTCGAGATCCACGCTGTCCATGAACGTTTCCTCCTTGGCTGACCGTCGCCGGCTGCATTCGCGTCGACGGTCGATTCATCGTCTGCCGCGCCGGGCTTGCCGGCGTCGGCTGGTGTGTCGGCTGGTGCGTCCGGCGGCGCGCCGGCCGCGGCGGCCGCACCGGCCGTTTCCGGCGATGCTTCATCGGCACCGCCCGCTTTCACCTCGCCGCCCAGTTGCTCGCCGAGGCGCTTGAAGAACTCGCCGGCGATCTTGCGCGCGGCGCCGTCGACGAGCCGCGAGCCGATCTGCGCGAGCTTGCCGCCGACCTGCGCGTGCGCGGTGTACGACAGCTTCGTTGCGGCGTCGCCGTCGGCTTCGAGCGTCACGTGCGTGTTGCCCTTGCCGAAGCCCGCCGCGCCGCCCTGACCCTCGAACACGATCGTATAGCTGCGCGGCGCGTCGATGTCGGTGAGCTGCATGCGGCCCTTGAAGCGCGCCTTCACCGGCCCGACCGATGCGGACAGCGACACCGTGTAAGCATGCTCGCCGTCGGCCTCGATGCCGTCGCAGCCCGGAATCGACGCGCGCAGGATGTCCGTGTCGTTCAACGCCTCCCATGCGCGCTGTTGCGAAACCGGCAGCGTATAGCTCTCGGTCAACTTCATCGGGCTCCTCCTTGTGGGTCGATCGTGCCGCCGCGCGACGCGGCGGCCGGTGGTGACGCGGCGGCCGCGCGCGGGCTCCCCGCGAGCGGCGCGTCGCGCAGCGTCCGGCCGAGCGCTTCGAGACTGTCGAGATTATGGGCCGGACAATGAAAATCCACATGGGGCAGCATCGCCTGCACGCCGCGCGCCTTCGGCGCGAAGTCGCGATAGCGCAGCAGCGGATTGAGCCACACGACGCGGTGCGCGAAGCGATGCAGGCGCGCCATTTCGGCCGCGAGCGTGTCGCCGGCGTCGTGATCGAGGCCGTCCGTGACGATCAGCGCCGTCGCCCGGCCATTGAGCACGCGACGCGCCCAGCGCCGGTTGAACTCGGCGAGCGTCGCGCCGATGCGCGTGCCGCCCGACCAGTCCGCGACCTGCGAGGCGAGCTGCGCGAGCGCGATGTCGGGATCGCGCTCGCGCAGCGCGCGCGTCGCGTGCGTGAGACGCGTGCCGAACAGGAACACCTGCAGCCGCTCGCGCGACTGCAACAGCGCGTGGCAGAAGTACAGCACCGCGCGCGAATAGCTGCTCATCGAGCCGGAGATGTCGAGCAGCAGCACGAGCGGCGGCTTGCGTTCGACAGGCGCGCGATATTTCCACACGGTCCAGTCGCCGCCCGCGCGCACCGCTTCGCGCGCGCTCGCGCGCAGGTCCGCGTGCGTGCCGCGCGACGACGCCGCAAGCCGCCGCGTGCGCTCCGTCGCGAGCGGCAGTCGGCGGCGACGGATCAGATGCCGCAACGCGCGCCACTCGTCGGCGGTGAGCGTGTCGAAGTCGCGGTGGCGCAGGCGTTCTTCGGCGCTGAACGTCGCGTGCGCGCGCAGCTCGTGTTCCTCGCGCGGCTGCGGCTCTCGCGCGTCGCGCCGTTCGGGCAGGCGCGCGGCGAGCGCATCCGCGAGCCGGTTGTTGCGGCGCGGCGGCGGCACGCCCGCCTTCACCTTCGGCAGCAGCAGCGCGCGCAGCTTGCCTTCCCAGTCCGGGTCGCGCCAGAACACGTCGAACGCCGCGTCGAACAGCGCGCGTTCGTCCGGTGCCGACGTCAGCAGCGCGGCGAGCGCCGCGCGCACGTCGTCGCGGCGCGCGAGATCGATCCAGCGCAGCGCGTCGAGCGCATCGACGGCCTGCGCCGACGACATCGGCAGCCCCGCGCCGCGCAGCACGCGCACGAAGTGCACGACGTTGCGCGCGATCGGCGGCAGGGTCGAGCCGGCGGCTCGCGACGCGGCACCGGCGGTCTGCATCGGGCTCACCGTTCACTCCGTCGTCGCGAGACATTCGGCAATCCGCTGCGCGTCGAGCTGCGCGAGATCGTCCTGATACTTGAGCAGCACGCCGAGCGTGTCCTGCACCGACTGCGGATCGAGCTCCGTCACCGACAGCGCGGCGAGCGCGCGGCACCAGTCGATCGTCTCCGCGATGCCGGGCGCCTTGAACAGATCCAGCGTGCGCAGCCGGTGCACGAAATCGACCGCGCGCCGTTGCAGATCGGCGCTCGTTTGCGGCGCGCGCGCCGCGACGATCGCGAGTTCGCGCGCACGCTCCGGATAGTCGAGCCATTGATACAGACAGCGGCGCTTCAGTGCATCGTGCACTTCGCGCGTGCGGTTCGACGTGATCACGACGAGCGGCGGCGCTTCCGCGCGCACGGTCCCGTATTCCGGAATCGATACCTGGAAATCCGAAAGAAGTTCGAGCAGGAACGCCTCGAACGGCTCGTCCGCGCGATCGATCTCGTCGATCAGCAGCACACGGCGGCCGTCGGGCAGCAGCGGGTCGGGCATCAGCGCCTGCAGCAGCGGACGCTTGAGCAGGAATTCGTCGCGATACAGTGTGTCGGTGCGCGGCGTTTCGCCGGCGGCTTCGGCGAGCCGCAGCGCCATGATCTGCCGCGCGTAGTCCCATTCGTACAGCGCGCTCGCGGTGTCGAGCCCTTCGTAGCATTGCAGCCGGATCAGCGGCGTGCCGACGAGCTTCGCGGCGGCCTTCGCAAGCTCGGTCTTGCCGACGCCCGGCTCGCCTTCGACAAAGAGCGGCCGCTCCATCTTCAGCGCGAGAAAGAGCGCGGTGGCGAGTTCGCGGCTTGCGAAGTAGCCGTGCGATTCGAGTTGGGCGACGGTGTCGTCGATCGAAGCAGGTTGCATGAGTTTTTCGTCAGTCGGACGGTGACGGTGACGGTGCGCGGCCCGCGAAGCGGTACGGACGAAGACGGCGGCGCGCGTCCCGCGTGGCACTGCCGCGCCGCCTTCCGTTCGTGCCGTCTCTCGCTAGCCGTTCGCGTGCGTGACCGCGCGCGCCGCGAGCACCGGGATCAGATGCGCGCGATACGCGGCGCTCGCGTGCATGTCGGTGTTGAGGTCGTCGGGCGCGATCGTCACGCCGCGCGCCGCTTGCGGCGTGAAGTTCGCGGCGAGCGCCGCTTCGAGGTCCGTCGCGCGGAACACCGACGAGGCCGCGCCCGTCACCGCGACGCGCACGCGATCGGCCGACTTCGCGACGAACACGCCGGTGAGCGCGAAGCGCGACGCCGGATTGCCGAACTTCTCGTACGCGGCGCGCTCGGGCACCGCGAACTCGACCGCGACGATCAGTTCGTCCGGTTCGAGCGCGGTCTCGTACATGCCGACGAAGAACGCATCGGCGCCGATGCGGCGGCGGTCGGTCACGACGGTCGCGTCGAGCGCGAGCAGCGCGGCCGGATAGTCGGCGGCGGGATCGTTGTTCGCGATCGAGCCGCCGAGCGTGCCAAGCTCGCGCACCTGACGGTCGCCGATGCCGCCCGCGAGCGCCGCGAGTGCGGGCAGCACGCGGCGGATGTCCGCGTGCGACGCGACATCCGCATGGCACACGGCCGCGCCGATCTTCACGGTGTTCGCGTCGACGGCGATTTCCTTCAACGCCGGAATGCGCGTGACGTCGACGAGTGCGGACGGCTGCGCGAGCCGCAGCCGCATCGTCGGCAACAGGCTCTGGCCGCCGCCGAGGTATTTCGCGTCGGGCGCGGCGTTGAGCGCGCCGACCGCGGCTTGCGCGTCGTCCGCGCGCTGGTAGTCGAACGAGTACATATGCGGTCTCCTCCCTATGCCGACCGGGGTTGCGCTGCATGGATCGCCGACCAGATCCGGTGCGGCGTCGCGGGCATCTGCAGATCCGTCACGCCGAGCGGCGCGAGCGCGTCGATCAGCGCGTTGATGACCGCGGGCGGCGAGCCGATCGCGCCCGCCTCGCCGCAGCCCTTCACGCCGAGCGGGTTGTGCGTGCACGGCGTGCCCTTCGCGGTCTCCACCTGGAAGCTCGGCAGGTCGGACGCGCGCGGCATCGCGTAGTCCATGTACGAGCCGGACAGCAACTGGCCGCTGTCGTTGTCGTACACGCAGCGTTCGAGCAGCGCCTGACCGATCCCCTGGCCCAGTCCGCCGTGCACCTGGCCTTCGACGATCATCGGATTGATCACGTTGCCGAAGTCGTCGACGGCGGTGAAGCGGTCGATGCGCGTCTCGCCGGTGTCCGGGTCCACTTCGACTTCGCAGATGTACGCGCCGGACGGATAGGTGAAATTCGCCGGATCGTAGAACGCGCTTTCGTCGAGGCCCGGTTCGAGCGTCTCCAGCGGATAGTTGTGCGGCACGTACGCCGTGAGCGCGATTTCGGCGAAGGTCTTCGTGCGGTCGGTGCCCGCGACGCGGAACACGCCGTTCGCGAACTCGATGTCACCGGCGCTCGCTTCCAGAAGGTGCGCGGCGATCTTCTTCGCCTTCGCCTCGATCTTGTCGAGCGCCTTCATCAGCGCGGAGCCGCCGACCGCGATCGAACGCGAGCCGTACGTGCCCATCCCGAACGGAATGCGGCCGGTGTCGCCGTGGACGATCTCGACCTGCTCGATCGGCACGCCGAGCCGGTCCGCGACGACCTGCGCGAACGTCGTCTCGTGGCCCTGGCCGTGGCTGTGCGAGCCGGTGAACACGGTGACCGAGCCGGTCGGGTTCACGCGCACCTCACCCGCTTCGAACAGGCCCGCGCGGGCGCCGAGCGCGCCCGCGATGTTCGACGGCGCGAGCCCGCACGCCTCGATGTAGCACGAGTAGCCGAGCCCGCGCAGCAGGCCGCGCGCCTTCGCGGCGTCGCGGCGCGCGGGGAAGCCTTCGACGTCGGCCAGTTGCAGCGCGCGCGCAAGGCACGCTTCGTAGTCGCCGGTGTCGTACGTGAGGCCGACCGGCGTCGCGTACGGGAACGTCGTCACGAAGTTGCGGCGGCGAATCTCGGCGGGGTCGAGGTTCATCTCGCGTGCGGCCGTCTCGACGAGACGCTCGACCACGTACGTCGCTTCGGGCCGGCCCGCGCCGCGATACGCGTCGACGGGCACCGTGTTCGTGAACACCGCCTTCACTTCCGCGTAGATCGCGGGCGTCGTGTATTGGCCGGCGAGCAGCGTCGCGTACAGCACGGTCGGCACGCTCGACGCGAACGTCGACAGGTACGCGCCCATGTTCGCAATCGTGTGCACGCGCATCGCGAGGAACTTGCCGTTCGCGTCGAGCGCGAGTTCGGCCTTCGTCACGTGATCGCGGCCGTGCGCGTCGGACACGAACGACTCCGAGCGCTCGGCCGTCCACTTGACCGGGCGACGGATCTTCTTCGACGCCCACGTGAGCGCGACGTCCTCCGGATACAGGAAGATCTTCGAGCCGAAGCCGCCGCCGACGTCCGGCGCGACGATGCGCAGCTTCGTCTCCGGCAGCGACAGCACGAACGCGGCCATCAACAGGCGCTCGACGTGCGGGTTCTGGTTCGCGACGTACACCGTGTAGCTGTCGTCGTGCGGCGCATAGCTCGCGTTCACCGCGCGCGGCTCGATTGCGTTCGCCACGAGGCGGTTGTTCACGATGTCGAGCGTGGTCACGTGCGCGGCCTTCGCGAACGCGGCGTCGGTCGTGGCCTTGTCGCCGTGGCCCCACGTGAAGCAGGTGTTGTCCGGCACGCCGTCGTGCACCGCCGGCTGGCCGGCGTCGGCCGCGTGCGCGGTGTCGATCACCGGCGCCAGTTCTTCGTAGTCCACTTCGATCAGCTCGGCGGCGTCCTTCGCCGCCTTCACCGATTCGGCGATCACGAGCGCGACCTGGTCGCCGACGTGGCGCACCGTGTCGTGCGCGATCACCGGATGCGGCGGCTCGCGCATCGGCGAGCCGTCGACGCTGTGGATCAGCCAGCCGCACGGCAGGCCGCCGACGTTCTCCTTCGCGAGATCCGCGCCGGTGAACACCGCGACGACGCCGGGCGACGCCTTCGCCGCCGCCGTGTCGATGCGCTTGATCCGTGCGTGCGCGTACGGCGAGCGCAGGAACACGGCCCACGTCTGATGCGGGAGCACGACGTCGTCGGTGTACTGGCCCGTGCCGGTCAGGAAGCGATAGTCCTCCTTGCGCTTCACCGGGGCGCCGATCATCCGCTGCTGTTCGGGTGCGTTCATGGCGGTCTCCGGTCAGGCGGCGGCGGGCGCGGCGGCAGGCGCGGGCGCGGCGGCGCGCATGCCTTCGGCGCCGGTCAGCACGGCTCGCACGATGTTGTGATAACCGGTGCAGCGGCACAGATTGCCGTCGAGGCCGGCGCGCACGTCCGCTTCGGTGAGGTCGGGCTTGTCGGCGACGAGCGCGGTCGCGCTCATCACCATGCCGGGCGTGCAGAAACCGCACTGCAGCCCGTGACATTCGCGAAACGCCGCCTGCATCGGATGCAGTTCGCCTTCGTGAGACAGACCTTCGATCGTCGTGACGTCCGCGCCGTCGCACTGCACCGCGAGGCGGTTGCACGACTTGATCGCGCGGCCGTCGAGATGGACGGTGCACGCGCCGCACTGCGCGGTATCGCAGCCGACGTGCGTGCCGGTGAGACGCAACTGCTCGCGCAGGAACTGGACTAACAGCGTGTGGGGTTCGACTTCGGCGGTCACGGGCTGGCCGTTGACCGTCAGGCGGATGCTGATCGCCATTGACTGTCTCCTTGAGGGATAGAGACCGGCCTGGGCCCGCGTTTTACCTGTTTTGCCCCGATTTGCGCTTGCTGATCCCGTCCGGCGCGCCGCTTGCCGACTGACGCACGCACTTCGCGCGCACGTTCGTTGCGGCCGACGACTGGAAGGAGAAAGGGGCTAGGGTCCGGCTGGTGCTTTGTGTACCAATTGCCTGAAACGCCTTGGGTAATCCTGGGTAGTGCACCGCTTACGCCTGATGGGTAATGCCGGGACAGTAAAGCACAAATCGCCCGTTTACGCTGCGCGGGGATTTACCCTCGGATGCAATAAAAAACGGCCCATCCCGAGTGCCGGAATGGGCCGCCGGATCAGCGACAGAAAGTGCCGGAGACGCGCGCCGTTAGCGGCGCGCGTCGCACGCGTCGACTACGCGTGCGGCTTGTGCGCGAGCCGCGAGTGACGGCGCGAGTACCCGAAATAAATGACCATGCCGATCACGAGCCACACGACGAACGCGATCCACGTGATGCGCTGCAGGTTCACCATCAGGAACAGACACGACGCGACCGCGAGCACCGGCACGACCGGCACGCCGGGGCAGCGGAACGCGCGCGGCAGGTCCGGATGCGTGCGGCGCAGGATCAGCACGGCGATCGACACCATCGAGAACGCGGCGAGCGTGCCGATGTTGATCAGCTCGGCGAGCACTTCGAGCGGCACGAGCGCGCCGATCAGCCCGAAGAACAGGCCGACGAGCCAGGTGGTCAGAAACGGCGTCGCGAAGCGCGGATGCACGCTCGACAGCACGCGCGGCAGCAGCCCGTCGCGCGACATCGCGAAGATGATGCGGGTCTGGCCGTAGCTCATCACGAGGATCACGGTCAGCATGCCGAGCACCGCGCCGAGGTCGATGAAGCCCGCGACCCACGGCTGGCCCGCCACCTGCAGCGCGAACGACACCGGGTGGCCGACGCCCGCGAACTTCGCCGACGGCACGATGCCGGTGACGACCGCCGCGACCGCGACGTACAGCACCGCGCACACCGCGAGCGACGCGATGATGCCGACCGGCAGATCGCGCTTCGGATTCTTCACTTCCTCCGCCGCCGACGACACCGAGTCGAAGCCGATGAACGCAAAGAACATCACCGCGGCCGCACCGAACACGCCGTTCCAGCCGTTCGGCATGAACGGGTGCCAGTTTTCCGGCTGCACGTGGAACGCGCCCGCGCCGATCACGAGCAGCACGACCGCGACCTTGATCGCAACCATGATGTTGTTCACGCGGGCCGACTCGCGCACGCCGACCGACAGCAGCGTCGTGATCCCCATCATCACGAGGAACGCGGGCAGGTTGAAGAGCGTATGCATGCCGGGCACCGCGCCGGGCGCGGCGGTGAGCACGGTCGGCAGCTTCAGGCCGAAGCCGGCCAGCAGCGACTGCAGATAGCCCGACCAGCCGACCGACACCGCGGAGGTCGCGAGTCCGTATTCGAGCATCAGGTCCCAGCCGATCACCCACGCGGCCAGCTCGCCGAGCGTCGCGTACGAGTACGTGTAGATCGAGCCGGCGACCGGGATCGTGGACGCGAACTCCGCGTACGCGAGCGCGGCAAACCCGCAGGCGAGCGCGGCGACGAGGAACGACACCATCAGCGCCGGGCCGGCCTGCACGGCGCCGGTGCCGGTCAGCACGAAGATGCCGGTGCCGATAATCGCGCCGATGCCGAGAAAAGTGAGATCGAGCGCGCCGAGCGCCTTCTTCAGGCCGGCGCTTTGCGCGCTCGCCTGCAGCATCTGCTCGATGCTCTTCTTGCGAAACAGGGACATGGGAAAACAAACTCCAGAAACCCGCGCGGAAAACGGCCTCGAAGCCCGCGCGCCGACCATTGCATCGGAAAATGTCAAATTTTAGCGGATGCGGCGAGGACGCCTGTCAGAGATGGGGCGCGGCGCCACAGGGCTTCCGGGGCTTTGTGCCGGGAAAAGGCGCGGCGAAGATGCGATCGTTGCCGGGGAGCGGGCGATCGGCGGTTTCCCTCCTCGAATCGTCGCGATGGCGCGTGAAAAGCGCCGTCGATGCGCGACGGCTAGCCGCACGGCCGGGCGGCCGGGGGGCGCGGCACTCAGGCGGTGATCGCCGGATTCAGGTCGATCAGGCCGTTGCTCATCACGTAGAAGGTCAGCTCGGCGTTGCTGCTGAGCTTCATCTTTTCCAGCACGCGCGAGCGGTACACGCTCACTGTCTTCACCGACAGCGACAGCGTGCGCGCGATGTCGGTGAGACGCTGGCCGGACGCGAGCATGCACATCGTCTGGTATTCGCGATCCGACAGTTTTTCGTGCGGCAACTGGTCTTCGTCGACCGATACGTAGTACGCAAGCGCCTCCGCCATCGCCTGGCTCACGTACTTGCGGCCGGCCGCGACCTGCTGGATCGCGGCGATCATGTCGGACGCGTCGGCCGTCTTCGACAGATAGCCGGCCGCGCCGGCCCGCAGCGCGCGGACCGCGTACTGGTCTTCGCGATACATCGAGAACATCAGCACCGGCACGCGCGGCGCCTTGCGCTTCATCCGCTTCAGCACCTCGATGCCGTTCATGTCCGGCAGCGCGATGTCGAGGAGCACCACGTCGCACGCGTGTTTCGCGACGGCGGCGAGCCCGTCGGCGCCCGAGCGCGCCTCGATCACCTCGGACGCGATCCCGCGATCCACCAGCAACTGGCTCACGCCCTGACGCACGACCGCGTGGTCGTCCACGAGCAGCAGGCGAATGCTCATGATGGCTGCCTTGCCGGACCCGACGCGGACGCGGACGTGGGCGCCGTGCTGAGCAGCGCGTCCCAGGCGAAGCGCGCGCGCACGGTGGTGCCGCGGCGCTCGTCGGCCTTCGGGTTCGCCGACGCGATCCGCAGCGACCCGCCGAACGCGTCGCAGCGCGCACGCATGCCGGCGACGCCGTAGTGGCCGGCGCGGCGGCGCGCGCCGCACGCGACGCCGATGCCGTCGTCGGTGACGGTGAGCGTCAGCGTGCGCGAGGTCGATTCGAGCCGCACGTCGGCGCGCGTCGCCTGCGCGTGGCGCGCGACGTTCGCGAGCGCTTCCTGCGCGACGCGGAACACGGCGAGCGCCGCGTCGGCGGGCAGCCGGGCGAGCCGCGCGTCGGCCGCGCAGACCAAGCTCGTCTGCAGGCCCGTGCGCGAGCCGAAGTCGCGGGTCCACGCGGACAGCGACACGACGATGCCGCCGGCGAGCGACGGCGCGGAAAGACCCGCGAGCACGTCGCGCGTCGCGCGGCACACCGCGTCGAGCGAGCGCTGCACGAGCGCGAGCGCGTCTTCGCACTGCGGCGGCGCGTCGGCGGGCAGCCAGGTGCGCACGTTCGCGAGCGCGAAGCGGGTGGCGGCGAGTTCCGCGCCGACGCTGTCGTGCAGCTCGCGCGCGAGGCGTTGCCGCGCGGCTTCGTCGGCGTCGAGCGGGCCCGCCGAGAGCGCCGCGACCTCGCGTTCGAGCCGGTCGATCTCGCGGGCGAACGCGATCGCTTGCGGATCGCCGATCGTCGCGACGCTCGCGGGCGGGGCGGCGTGCGCCTCATGGTGTGCGCGGCGCGCGCGCCGGCTCCGATTGCCGCGCGCGTGCGCGTGGATCGTGACGACACTCGACGAATTCATTGCAACCCCCGTTGCAGAACTGGTCTATGGACCCCGGTGCGGTAGAAACAGCGACGTCGGCCCGGTGCGGTAACTTAATTTACATATTGTTACAGTGACTTCGCGCCGGTGTCGGATTAATTGGACGCGAACAAGTATGCGTCGCGATGATATCGCAAAAACGGCGGATGTCGGTCTGTCAAGCGTTTGCCGACGATCGGATGATGCGCGCCGGATTATTTCGGACGCGCTTTCGTCGGCAAAATCCGACAACGCTGTGAAAGCAAGGGGCCGCCCGATTTGTAACTTCGGCGGCGAAACGGCGGCGCCGACAGGCGAAAAAAAACCGGAGCGGGCGCTCCGGTTTTTTGCGGGTGAATCGCGCTTCGGGCGATTCGTGCGCTTCGTGCGCTTGAGCCGATCAGCCGACGAACGCCTTCTCGACCACGTAATGGCCGGGGTCGTTGTTGCTGCCTTCCTTGAAGCCGAGCCCGTCGAGCAGTTCGCGCGTGTCGCGCAGCATGTGCGGGCTGCCGCAGAGCATCACGCGGTCGTTCTCGGCCGAGAACGGCTGCAGGTTCAGGTCCGCGAACAGCTTCTTCGTTTCGATCAGGTCGGTAATGCGGCCCTTGTTGTCGAACGCTTCGCGCGTGACGGTCGGGTAGTAGACGAGCTTTTCGCGGACGATCTCGCCGAGATACTCGTGATTGCGCAGTTCCTCGCTGATGAACTCCTTGTACGCGAGTTCGTCGACGAAGCGGCACGTGTGCGTGAGCACGACCTTCTCGTAGCGGTCGTAGATGTCCGGGTCCTTGATGATCGACATGAACGGCGCGAGGCCCGTGCCGGTCGACAGCAGCCACAGCGTCTTGCCCGGCAGCAGGTTGTCGGCCATCAGCGTGCCGGTGGGCTTCTTGCCGATCAGCACCTGGTCGCCGACCTTCAGGTGTTGCAGACGCGACGTGAGCGGACCGTCCTGCACCTTGATGCTCAGGAATTCGAGGTGTTCCTCGTAGTTCGCGCTCGCCATGCTGTACGCGCGGATGAGCGGCTTGCCGTCCACTTCGAGGCCGACCATCGTGAACTGGCCGTTTTCGAAACGCAGCGCCGGGTCGCGCGTGCAGGTGAAGCTGAAAAGCGTGTCGGTCCAGTGATGGACGGAAAGGACGGTTTCGGTTGTAAGTTTGCTCATGGTTTCCGGATGTGCAAAACGGGCGGCCAGATCAGTGCGCGTGCCGACGGGTGCAGACAAGCGCCGCCGCGCTGCGCTGTCCCGCTCGCCGTGAACGAGGCGCAATCCGCCATTTTACCGCGCCGGCTGACGGCGGGTCGAAGCACGCTGTCAGAGGAAGGAACGGAGTCTCGTGGCGTCGATTAGCGCTTGCTTGCTGGCTGGCGGCGCTGTCGCGGCAAATCCGTCTGGCTTGGGCGCGGGCGGCGGTGGCTGGCGGGTCGCGAAGACCCGCGCGAGCGGTGGGTCGGCGACCGGTGCCGCAGGCTGGGCACGCGCGTCTGGCTCATGCCCGCGTGCTCATGCGTCGAGTCGCGCATGATACCGGATCGTCCTCCCCGCCGCAGCATTGACCCTGGTCGCGGCGAGGACCGCGCGTCTGTCCCCGCGCTACGCCCCGTCGACGCGCAGCCGTGCGATATACGGCAGATGGTCCGACAGCCACGCGGTTTCCTGCGCCGGCTGGATCAGCTCGACGGGCTGCATGTCGCGCACGAACATCTTGTCGAGCGCGAGCGCCGGCGAAAAGGCCGGGAACGTCCGCGCGGGTTCGCCGAGCAGCGTCGCCACTTCCTGCATCCCGTGCTCCGCGAAGATCGGCACGGAGTCGTTGCGCCAGTCGTTGAAGTCGCCGGCGAGCACGAGCGGGCCCTGCGGCGCTTCCTTCGCGATCCAGTGCGCGATCCAGTTCATCTGGCGCAGCCGCGCGCTGCGCGTGAGCGCGAGATGCGCGCACAGCAGCGTGACCGGTCGGCTGCCGAACGACGCGCGCGCGACCAGCAGGCCGCGCCGCTCGAAGCGGTGCGCCGAGATATCCCACCGTCCGCCGAGATCGAGCGGATGCGGCGACAGGATCGCATTGCCGTGTCGCCACGACGGCTTGAACACGTTCGGCCCGAGCGCGATCTGCAGCTTCAGCGACTCGGCGATCTCGGTCGCCTGGCAGTGCCACACGTCCTCGTGCGGATCGCCGAGCGGCGCGCCGAAGTTCGATTCGAGCACCGGCACCGGCAGCCGGCGCGCCATCGCTTCCTGCAGGAAGTACGCATCGGCGTGCACCGACTGGACCCAGCGCTGCATCGCCTGCCACGCCTGGAAGCCGAGCGGCGAGCGACCCTTGTGCAGGTTCCAGCTCACCGCGATGAATTCGTTGCTCGGTGACGTATCGATCAGGGGTTGGTCCGGGTTTCGCATGCGTAGGGTTCGGGTTGAGGACGCCGCGTTCACTGGCCGGGCGACGGCGCAGCCGGCGGCGCGAGGCTCGCGCGGACCCGGTACGCGAGCGACGGATCTTGCTCCACGATCTGCCAGGTCACCGACTCGCCGGCGGGAACGCTCAGCCCCGGGTGGCTGGCGTTGATCCGGCGCGGCTGCGGCGGCAGGCGGCAGCCTTCGGGCGTCGGTTGCGAATGCTCGTCTTCGAGCGTTTCCTGCGCGTCGATCGCGAGCGTGACTTCGGCACTGCTCGCCTGCGTCGGCGACACGGTCAGCGTGCGGGCCAGATCGACGTCGCCGGCCGGATGGTCGAGACACCCGACGCGATGCGTGATCACGTGATGATGCGTGTCCGTGCGTGCCTGGCCGACCGGCGTCGTGCCGGTGAACGAGTCGATCTGCTGGCCGTCGCGAATCACGTCGAGCGTCCATTGCACCGACGGGGGCGTCACGTCCTGCGCGCGGGCGGGCGCGGCGCCGGCACCGAGTGCGGCGGCAACTGCGGTGGCGAATGCGGCGGCAGCGGGAAATTTCCAGGTCATGTCGGGCGGTTCTCTCCGGACGGCCGTCCGCGCGGGCAGCGACGTCTGTCTGCGCGGACCGGACGCGTCGCTCGGCAGGATTTTTCTGACCTACGATCCTATACCGGTATCGGGCGTGCTGTCCGCAAGGGTTTCTCTACGTAAATAAAGCTCGCGCGGCCCGCATTCAACCGCGGGCGCGCCGGCGATCGTTCACACGTTTGCAATGATCTCTTTGTCACCGGGGTGGCAAGTGCGGTTCCCGGTTCGACGTGAATGCCGCCGCGGCGCCGTCGTACAATTTCCGATCCATTCAGGGACGGCGCGGTGAGAGGCCGCGCCGCCACGACGGAACCGGAACATGGACGAGATCGAATGTGTAGTGATCGGCGCGGGCGTCGTCGGCCTCGCGGTGGCCCGCGCGCTCGCGGCGCGCGGACGCGAGGTGATCGTGCTCGAAGCCGCCGACGCGATCGGCACCGAAACCAGCTCGCGCAACAGCGAGGTGATCCACGCGGGGCTCTACTACCCGCGCGGCTCGCTGAAAGCGACGCTGTGCGTGCGCGGCCGAGAGATGCTGTACGACTACTGCGCGTCGCACCACGTCGCGCACCGGCGCTGCGGCAAGCTGCTCGTCGCGACCGCGCCGAACCAGATCGCGCAACTCGAAAGCATCCTCGCGCGCGGGCGCGAAAACGGCGTGTTCGACCTCACGCGGATCAGCGCGGAGGAAGCGCAGGCGCTCGAACCGGCGCTCGAATGCGTGCAGGCGGTGTACTCGCCGCAGACCGGCATCGTCGACAGCCATCAGCTGATGCTCGCGTATCAGGGCGATGCCGAGCGCGACGGCGCGGTGGTCGCGCTGCAGGCGCCGGTCGAATCGATCGACGTGACGGGCGGCGGGTTCGTCGTGCACGTCGGCGGCGCCGCGCCCACGGACCTGCGCGCGGTCTGCGTGATCAACAGCGCGGGCCTGCACGCGAACGCGCTTGCGCGGCGCATTCGCGGGCTCGATGCGCGTCACGTGCCGCCGCTCTATCTCGCGCGCGGCAATTACTTCAGCGTGTCGGGCCGCGCGCCGTTCTCGCGGCTCATCTATCCGATGCCGAACGAAGCCGGGCTCGGCGTGCATCTGACGATCGATCTCGGCGGGCAGGCCCGTTTCGGTCCCGACGTCGAATGGGTCGACACGATCGGCTACGACGTGGACCCGCACCGCGCCGACAGCTTCTACGCGCAGATCCGCAGCTACTGGCCGGGCCTGCCCGACGGCGCGCTGCAGCCGGCGTACTCGGGCATCCGCCCGAAGCTGTCGGCGCCCGGCGAGCCGGCCGCCGACTTCATGATCCAGGGCGCGGCCGAACACGGCGTGGATGGGCTCGTGAATCTGTTCGGGATCGAATCGCCGGGACTGACGGCGTCGCTCGCGATCGCGGAGCGGGTGAGCGAGCTTGCGGGCCGCGCGTGGCGTGCGTGATGCACCCGATGCACCCGATGCGCCTGCCGCGCGTGACGTGCACGATGCACCCGATGCGCGGCTGACCGCATCGCTATTCCGCAGACGAACGCGACACGCGCACGACTTCGTTGCTATCCTTGCCAAGCGCTGCCGTCGGAACAGCGCACTTCCATAAAACAGGAGCGAGTCCCCATGAAATCATCCCGCCGTAGCTTTCTGATCACGAGCATTGGCGTTGCGTCGTCGCTTGCGCTGTCCCGCGAAGCGTTCGCGGATGCGCCGAAGGTCTCCGAGTCCGACCCGACTGCTCAGGCGCTCGGCTACAAGGCCGACGCAACCCAGGTGGACAAGGCCAAATACACGAAATACACGGCCGGTCAGGCATGCAGCAACTGCCAGTTCTTCCAGGGCAAGCCGACCGACGCCTTCGGGCCGTGCCCGATGTTCGCCGGCAAGCAGGTTTCGGCCAAGGGCTGGTGCAGCGCCTATTCGAAGAAGGCGTAAGCGCCTTTCCCGTTGCCTTTCTCCAGCTAGCGGACGTCGGCGCCTCAAGCGCGCGCCGACAATAGCGGAGGCCGCCGCCCGAACCACGGGCGCGCGGCCTCCAGTTGGGCCGCGAGACGCAACAGCAGCGCGTCGTTGCCCTCCCGGGCCGCGAACTGCACGCCGACCGGCAGCCCGCGCGCATTCCACGACAGCGGCACCGACATCGCCGGCTGTCCCGTCATGTTGAACAACTCCGTGCAGCCGGCCCACGCGAACGCCTTGTTCGACGCCTCGGCCAGCAGTCTCCTCATCAACGGTTCGACCCGCAGCGCGGTCACGGCCTGCATCTGCAGCCGCTCGACTCGTGTCGGCTGCAACTCGCCGATCTTCACCGGCGCCGACGCGAGCGTCGCGCACAGCACCGCGTCGTAGCGCGTCATCAGGTCGGCGAACTGCGTCGTGATGCGCTGCTGCGCGTCGAGCGCCGCGGGCAATCCGCGCTCGCCGAGCTTGCGGCCGATGTGCGCGAACGCCCACGTCGCGGGCTCGAACTCGCGCCGATGCGGCCGGTTGCCGGACACGTCGGCCGCGTCGAGCACGTACTGCTCGGCGACGATCGACCACAGCATCAGGAACGCCTCGCGCGCGCCCGCGAAATCGATCGACAGCTTCACCGGCTCGACCCGGTGGCCGAGCGATTCGGCGAGCGTCGCCGCGTCGTCGAGCGCCGCGCGCACGTCGGCGGACAGCGACTCGGCGAACATCGGATCGGCGATCAGCGCGATCGTCAGCGGCCGGCTCGGCGTGGGGTGGCGCGTCGCCGCGAGAAAGGTGCCCGGCGCGCCGGGCGGCACGGCCGGGTCGCCGGCGATCAGGTCGAGCATCAGCGCGCTGTCGCGCACGCTGCGCGATACTGCGAGATCGACGCCGAGCGCGCCCGGCGCCGGCGCGGGGTTGCCGGGCGTCTGCCGCGAGCGCGACGGCTTGAGTCCGAAGAGGCCGCAGCACGACGCCGGAATGCGGATCGAGCCGCCGCCGTCCGACGCGTGCGCGAGCGGCACGATGCCCGCCGCGACGGCAGCGGCCGCGCCGCCGCTCGATCCGCCCGGCGTGTGATCGAGATTCCACGGATTGCGGCACGGGCCGAATAGTTCGGGCTCCGTATAAGGCATCTGCCCGAGTTCCGGCGTGCTGGTCTTCGCGAAGATGTTGAGGCCCGCTTCGCGGATGCGCGTGATGACCGGCGCATCGGCCTGCGGCACGTAGTGGCGATAGTGGCGGCTGCCGAGCGTCATCGGCAGCCCGGCGACCGCCGCGCCGAGGTCCTTCACGAGAAACGGCACGCCGGCGAGCGGGCCCGCGCCGTTGCCGCTGCCGTCGATGTCGCCGTGCTGCGCGGCGCGGCGGCGCGCGGCGTCGTAGTCCTTCAGCACGATCGCGTTGATCGCCGGATTGACGGCCTCCGTGCGCGCGATCGCGGTGTCGAGCAGTTCGCGCGCGCTGACTTCGCGCGTCTTCACGAGTTCGGCGAGGCCGATGGCGTCGTAGCTCAGGTAGTCGGACTGCACGGCGTAGGCCTCCCGTTTCGCGGCGGCGCGAGGGTGTCGTCGGGCCGCGCGGCGTGGGTCGCGCGGGTGATGCGGGAGCAGCGGCATCCCGCGCCGCGAGTTCGCTTCACCCGACGCGCAACGCGCGCGAAAAGCGAAGCGAAAGAGGCGTGGTGCGGCTCTCGTTACAGATGCTCGGCGAGGAACGTCAGCGTGCGGCCGTGCGCGAGCGCCGACGCATGCTGGTTGTACGACGCCCGCACCGGGCAGTTGAAACCGTGATCGGCGTTCGGATACAGATGGAACTCCGCGTTGTCGCGGCCCGCGAAGCGCTCCTTCACCTCGCCGACGGCCGACAGCGGAATCGCGTGATCGAGCTCGGCGTAGTGAAACTGGATCGGCACCTTCACCTTGTCGGCGACATCGAGCTGGTTCTGGATGCCGCCGCCGTAGTACGCCACGGCCGCGTCGACCGAGCCGTCCGCCGCCGCGAGATAGGCGAGACGGCCGCCGAAGCAGTAGCCGATCGCCGCGATCTTGCCGTTCGCTTCCGGACGCTGGCGCAGCACCGCCGTTGCCGATGCGATGTCCTGCACCGCGAGCTTTGCGTCGGTCTTCTGCAGCAGCTCGATGCCCTTGTCGCGATCCGCGCCAACATAGCCGAGTTCGACGCGCGGCTGCGTGCGCCAGAACACGTCCGGCGCGAGCGCGACGTAGCCGTCGAGCGCGTACTGTTCGGCGACGTCGCGGATGTGGCCGTTCACGCCGAAGATCTCCTGGATGATGACGATGCCGGGGCCCTTGCCGCCCTTCGGCAGCGCGAGGTATCCGCCGAAGCTGTCCTTGCCGGACGGAATGTCGATCCACTGGGATGTGACGCTCATGTTGCTCTCCTGTTGTCGCCTGTCGGGTCGTCGGATGGCGCGGGCGCCACCGGGGGGGAGCCAGTTTGCCACACGGGCTTTCGCACTGCAGGCGCGAGCCCGTTCTCGCAAGCGGATCGTAACCATCTCGATTATTCATTGTTCGGGCGCGACGGGGGCGGCTACAGTCGAAGCCGGTTTCATCCTGTGTTCCTGCCGAGGACTTCCGACATGACCTCCGATTCCACCTCGAACTTCGCGACGCCGTTCAGCGAGCGTTTCAACCTGCGCGTGCCCGTCGTGCAGGCGCCGATGGCGGGCGGGCCGACGTCGCCCGCGCTCGTCGCCGCCGTCGCGAACGCCGGCGCGCTCGGTTTTCTCGCCGCCGCGCCGTTCGCGCCGCAGCGCCTCCGCGACGAAGTGGCCGCCGTGCGCGCGCTGACCGGGCGGCCGTTCGGCGTCAATCTCTTCGTGCTCGATCCGGCGCATCCGGACGAAACCGTCGTGCGCCGCGCGCTCGACGCAATCGATCCGCTGCGCGCGCACTTCGGCCTCGCGCCGGGCCAGCCGCTCGCGCGCTATGCGCCGGACTTTCGCGAGCAGCTCGATGCGCTCGTCGAACTGCGGCTGCCGGTCGTGAGCTTCACGTTCGGCGTGCTGTCGGCGGCGGACGTCGCGCGGCTGAAGGCGGCGGGCAGCTATGTGATCGGCACCGCGACGCACGTCGCCGAAGCGCTTGCCTGGCGCGACGCGGGCGCCGATGCGATCGCCGCGCAAGGGGCGGAGGCGGGCGCGCATCGCGGCACGTTCATCGGCGCGCCGGAGCACGCGCTCGTCGGCACGATGGCGCTCGTGCCGCAGGTCGTCGACGCGACCGGCCTGCCGGTGCTCGCCGCCGGCGGCATCATGGACGGACGCGGGATCGCGGCCGCGCTCGCGCTCGGCGCGCAGGCCGCGCAGATGGGCACCGCGTTTTTGACCTGCGCCGAGAGCGCGATCCCCGACACCTGGAAGGCGCGCGTGCGCGCGTCGTCGGATACGGACACGTCGGTCACGCGCGCGATCACCGGCCGGCATGCGCGCGGCATCCGCAATCCGCTGATGGAGCAGCTGGAACGACGCCCGAGCGACGTCGCGCCGTATCCGGTGCAAAACGCGCTGACGCAGGAGTTGCGGCAAACGGCGTCGCGCGCGAACGACGGCGATTACCTGTCGCTGTGGTCCGGACAGGGCGCGCCGCTCGGCCGCGGGCGCGACGCGGGGCTCGGCGCGGCGGCGCTCGTCGGCGCGCTCGAACGCGAGCTGCACGCAACGTTGGCCGCGCTGCGCGGCGCGCGCTTGCGCTGACCGAACGCACTCCTTATCGAGCGGGCTAGCCGCCCGTTGTCTCTAAATAGAGTGTTTGCACGCTTCGTCCGGGTCGCGCGCGAGGTCGGCGTCGTGCGTCCGGAACCCATGACGGACAAGGGTTTTTCGGCATTTCATCGGACGCCGGAAGCGCGCTGTCAAGGCGCTCCATTGGTACTCGCACCAATATCTGAAAAAAGCCCCTCAAATTAATTTGTTCGCCTACACTGCGCGCAGACGAGCGGCCGGGCATCCCGCCCCATGAACGGGAGGCTGGCCGCTCGTCTGCCGCATCGTTGATGCGGTCGTCCGCACGGGGGGCGACACGTTCGGGGCGTGGGACCACAGGGCGATTACGTGGGTTTGAATTTGAAACCGGAGACTCAGATGAATATCAAGCTTCAAGGGCTGCTGCCCATCAGCGCCGCAGCCATGCTGTTCGCGTCGTTCGCTACGGGCGCGCTCGCGGACGAGGTCGTGAAGATCGGTCACGTCGCGCCGCTGACCGGCGGCATTGCTCACCTTGGCAAGGACAACGAAAACGGCGCGCGTCTCGCCGTCGAGGAAATCAACGCAAAAGGCCTGACGATCGGCGGCCAGAAGGTCACGCTGCAGCTCGACGCGCAGGACGACGCGGCCGACCCGCGCACGGCCACGCAGGTTGCGCAGAAGCTCGTCGACGACAAGGTCGTCGCGGTGGTCGGCCACCTGAACTCGGGCACGTCGATCCCGGCATCGAAGATCTACAGCGACGCGGGCATCGTGCAGATTTCGCCGTCGGCGACGAACCCGGCGTACACGCAGCAAGGCTTCAAGACGACCTATCGCGTCGTCGCGACCGACGCGCAGCAAGGCCCGGCGCTCGCGAACTACGCGGCGAAGGGGCTGAAGGTGAAGAGCGTCGCGATCGTCGACGACTCGACCGCGTACGGCCAGGGCCTCGCGAACGAATTCGAGAAGACCGCGAAGTCGCTCGGCCTGAAGGTCGTGTCGCACGACGCGACGAACGACAAGGCGGTCGACTTCCGCGCGATTCTCACGAAGATCAAGGGCGAGAATCCGGACGCGATCATGTACGGCGGCATGGACGCCACCGGCGGCCCGTTCGCGAAGCAGGCGAAGCAGCTCGGCCTGCGCGCGAAGGTGCTCGCGGGCGACGGCGTCTGTACCGACAAGCTGTCGGACCTCGCCGGCGACGCGACCGACAACATCGTGTGCTCGGAAGCGGGCATGGCGCTCGAAAAGATGCCGGGCGGCGCCGCGTTCCAGGCGAAGTACCAGAAGCGTTTCGGCCAGCCGATCCAGATCTACGCGCCGTTCACGTATGACGCCGTGTACATCATCGTCGACGCGATGAAGCGCGCGAACTCGACCGATCCGGCGAAGATCCTCGCGCAGATGCCGTCGACCGACTACAAGGGCGTGATCGGCGAAACGACGTTCGATTCGCACGGCGACCTGAAGCACGGCGTGATCTCGCTGTACGACTACAAGGGCGGCAAGAAGACGTTGCTCGACGTCGTGCAGATGTAATCGATGGCCGCGGCTTGTCCGCGGTCGAGATCGATGCAGGCCCCCGGGCGAAGTTGCGCCGGGGGCTTTTCTATTGGCGCGTCGAGATTCAGATGCCGAGCCGCGCGAGCACCTTCGGACCCGCGACCGCGATGATCGCCGCGCACAGCGCGACGACCGACAGACCGATCGGCAGCGTCGTGACCTGCGCGACGCCGCCGATGATCACCGGCCCGATCAGCAGGCCGACGTAGGCGATTCCGGCGACGTGCGCGAGCCCCTCGGCGGCGTGAATGCCCTTCACGCGCGCGGCGGCGGCGAACATCACCGGCATCATGTTCGCGAGGCCGAGGCCCATCAGCGTGAAGCCGGTCAGCGCGGCGAGCGGATACGGCAGCAGCAGCGCGCCGATCATCCCGGCGCACGCGAGCGACGCGCTCGCCATCACGAGCTGCGGCGCGCCGAAGCGCGCGCGCACTACGTCGCCCGCAAAGCGCGCGGCGGCCATGCCGGCCGAAAACGCCGCATACGCGGCGCTCGCGAGCGCGGGCGTCGCGACCACGACGTCGCGCATGTACACGGTCGCCCAGTCGTACATCGCGCCCTCGGCGATCAGCGCGATCAGCGCGAGCGCGCCGAGCGCCCACAGCGACGGCGTGCGCCAGCGATTGCCCGAGTGCGGCGCGTTCGGATCGGCATGCGGGGCATGCGGCACGTGCGGCAGCACCGCCGGGCACGACATGAGCAACACGAACGCGGACAGCGCCGCGAAGAGCGCGAGATGCAGCGCCGGCGCCATTCCGTGCGCGAGCAGCGCGCCGCCGAGCGCGGCGCCGATCATTCCGCCGAGGCTGAACATCCCGTGCAGCGACGACATGATCGGCCGCCCGAGCGACTCCTCGACCGCGCTGGCTTCGGCGTTCATCGCGACGTCGAGCGTCGCCATGCCGACGCCGAACAGCGCGAGCACCGCGAGCAGCAGCCAGTAGTTCGGCACGATGAGAATCAGCGCGCCGCAGGCCGACATCAGAAGACCGCCGGTGAGACACGCGCGGCGCGTGCCGACGCGGGCGATCCACGCGCCGATGGCCGTCATCGCGGCAATCGAGCCGCCCGCGAGCGCGAACAGCGCATACGACAGCAGCGCGGGACTCAGATGAAAGCGGTCGCGCACGGTCGGAACGTGCACGCCCCACGACGCATACATCATCCCGGCGATGAAGAAGAGCGCCATCGTCGCGACGCGCGCGCGCTGGCGCGTGGCGACGGGCAACGCGCGGTGGTGGGCGGCGGGTGTTAGGGCGAGGGCGGGATCGGTCGAATGGTCGGACACCGGAGTTCCTGATCGGGAGGGGGCTTACCGCATGAAAGCTGTAGATTCTAGCGAAGCTGACCGCGGCGCGCTGACGCATTGCTGGGTGCCGCTGCACTACGATGGTCGGCAGCGGCGCGTGCCGCCCACGACGAGGACCCGCCCGTGAAACTCCCCGATTACGCTGCGCTGAACCTGCTGCACCAGACCGCCACCGGCACGCTCGCGACGCACTCGCGCGAGCCGCAGGGCTTTCCTTATCCGACGCTGTTGCCGTTCGCGCCCGATGCGCGGCATCGCCCGGTGATTCTGGTGAGCCGGCTTGCCGAACACACGCGCAATCTGCAGCACGATCCGCGCGCGGGTTTTCTGGTCGCGCACGCGCCGGACGGCAACGTGCTCGAAGGAGCGCGCGGGACGCTGCTCGGCCGCTTCGAACCGGTCGCTGGCAAAGAGGCGCCGGACATCGCGCGCCGTTATCTGCGCTACCACCCGGACGCGGAGCGCTACCTGGCCCTCGGCGACTTCGCGTTCTGGGTGATGCACGTGGAGCGGCTGCGCTATATCGGCGGTTTCGGCGCGATGGGCTGGCTCGACGGCGCCGACCTCGACCGGCTCGACCCATTGCCCGCCGATCAGGAGGACGCGCTGTTGCGCTTTTTCGACGGCCATCCGGCGCGCGCGGCCGGCGTCGCGTTGCTGGGCGTGGACCGCTATGGGGCGGATTTCCTGCGCGACGGCGCGCGTCTGCGCTGCGCGTTCGATGCGCCGCAGACCGACGACGCATCGCTGCGCGCCGCGCTGACCGACTGCATCGACAGTGAAACTCGCATGCGATGAAATGTTTTCTTGCATTTCACCGGATTAATTTCATTTATTGCGAGTTATCAGCGAACGTGATTATTACCGCATCCCATTTTTTAACAATTTTTGCTGTCGCAAAAAAATGCGGGACACTCGGCCGCTGAGCCAATGCTGGTGCGGGCAAAACGATTAGTTAATTTTAGTGGCGTTTAACTTTTCTGGAATTTGGTTTTTGTGTTAGTCTCCCGAAAAAATCCGAGGCGGTGCAATCATCAGGTGCGCGACATACCGGCGCGAGATCGGTAGTCGTAATGTAAAACCACAAGGGAACTTATGTCTTCATACAAGGAACTCCTCGCACAGCGGGAGAAGCTCGAGAAGCAGATTGAAGAGGCGAAGGCGCGCGAATACGCCGAGGTCCTCGATGAGATCAAGCAGAAAATGGCCGACTACGGCATTACGCTGGCCGAACTCGGCGGCGGTCGCGGCAAGGGCGCAAAAGCGCTGCGCGCACGCGCAAGCGTCGCGCCGAAATATCGCGATCCGGATAGCGGCAGCACGTGGTCCGGTCGCGGAAAGCCGCCGCGCTGGATCGCAGGCAAGGATCGGGAAAAGTTTCTTATCCAGAAATAACGCGATTGGTGCGGCTGGCGAATAGCCGGTTTGCTGCGCGCTTTCTGCGCCTTTCCTGCGGAACGTAAAGACCGCGCAACCGTCGGGTGCGCGGTTTTTTTATTGCGCACCGGAAGATGCCGAGTTCCCCGTCCGACTAGTCGGTTGAGAACGCTTCTTGTTCCCTAATCAACTGATTTTAAAGAATTTTGTGGTTTTCCCAGTAATGTGGCCGATCACCGCTACAATTCGGGCATTGTCCGATCCCGCATTTCTTTCCCATGTCTTCATCCACCGCTGATCAGTCAGCAGACAAGCAACAGGTTGCTCGCAAAACCACGTTCGTCAGCATCGCGGTCAATTCGGTGCTGGTCGTGCTGCAAATCGTCGTCGGCGTGTTTGCGCATTCGCAGGCGTTGATTGCCGACGGTATCCATTCGCTCGCCGATCTCGTCTCCGATTTCGTCGTATTGCTCGCCAACCGGCATAGCGGCGCACAGCCGGACGAAGATCACAACTACGGACACAGCCGTTATGAAACAGTCGCTTCACTGTTTCTCGGCGCACTGCTGATTGCGGTCGGCGTCGGCATGCTGTGGCGCGCCGTCACGCGCGTCACGCATCTCGATGCGATTCCGCCCGTTCATGTGAGCGCGCTCGTCGTCGCCGTGCTCGTGCTCGTATCGAAGGAGCTGCTGTTTCGCTACATGCTGCGCGAAGCGCAGCGCGTGCGCTCGGCCATGCTGATCGCGAACGCGTGGCACGCGCGCTCGGATGCAGCGTCGTCGCTCGTGGTGGCGCTCGGCATCGTCGGCAGCCTGATGGGCGTGCGGCTGCTCGACCCGATCGCTGCGGCGATCGTCGGCTTCATGGTCGCGCGCATGGGCTGGGTGTTCGGCTGGGACGCGTTGCAGGACCTGTCCGACCGCGCGCTCGACGCCGAAGCGACCGCCGCTCTGCACGCGCTCCTCGCCGGCACGCCGGGCGTGCTGGACGTGCACGAGCTGCGCACCCGCAAGACCGGCGACCTCGCGCTCGTGGACGCGCACATCCTCGTCGATCCGATGATTTCGGTGTCCGAAGGCCACTACATCGCGGAGGCGGCGCGCTCGCGCGTGATGGCCGACGCGCGCGTGCTCGACGCGCTGATTCACGTCGATCCGGAAGACGACATGCACGTGCGCTCGGTCGGGAATCTGTCGCCGCGCGCCGACATCGCCGCGAAACTGGGCGCGGCGTTCGGCGAGCATGGCGTGGAGGTGGCGGCGGTGACGCTGCACTATCTGAGCACCGGGCTCGGCGCGGAAGTGACGGTGAACGCGGACGGCGATGCGCGGCGGCTCGATCGCGCCGACCTCGACGCGATCAGGCAGCGCGTGGGCCTGCGCGATCTCGAGGTGCTGCAGCGTGTGGGTTCGGCCGCCGAAGACGGCGCTCCCGCTATGACCCGCCCGGCGGGAAGAAGCGCCGCCTAGCACGCGAAGAGCACGCGGCGCGTGTCGCGTGCCGTCTCGCGGCCGCTCAGCCTACAGCGGCAATTGCGTATCGAACTTGATTTCGCGGAGCACGACGCTCGTGCGCACCTGCGCGACCGCCGGAATCCGGAAGATGCGCTCGTGCAGGAACGTGTCGTAGGACTTGATGTCGGGAGCGACGATTTTCAGGATGTAGTCCGATTCGCCAGTCGTGCTGTAGCACTCGGTCACTTCGGGGCACGTGGCGATCTCGCGCTCGAACTCCTCGACGCCGCCCTCGGTGTGCCGCGCCAGATGGATATGCGCGAGCGCGCACACGTGCAGGCCGAGCTTTTCGCGATCGAGCAACGCGGTGTAGCGCTGGATCACGCCCGACTGTTCCATGTCCTTGATGCGACGCCAGCACGGCGTGCTCGACAGCCCCACCTGATCGGAGATCTCCTGCACGGACCGGCGAGCGTCGAGTTGCAGAAGACGCAAGATCTTTTGAGAGAACGTATCGAGTGTCAACTGCGCCTCCGTTTGCGTCGCCGTGATTCTCAATGGTAGAGGCGACGAAAACGAAAGGCAATCTGAAACGCCGCGCATGAGGCGGATTGACTAATTTGCTGCTTCGTCAGCGGGGTTTCGCCCTGAGGCGTCCCCTTCTACCGGTGCCGCTGCCAGCTTGCCGGCCGCCTGCGCGGCGCGCAGATCGGCGAGCATGTTGCAAAAGAGCGCACCCTGCTCGATCGCGTCGTCCAGCGCGACGTGCGTGTGCGGATGATCGTCGAACCAGTGCTTCGGAAAGCGCGGCTTGATGGACTTGCGGTACGGCAGGCCGGTCATCGCGAACGCGAGCGTCTTGATGTCGAGCGCCGACCACGAAAACGGGCAGCGGCCGGCGAAACGCATCATGTACCAGAACATGTACGTGAAATCGAAGCCGGCCGGCATCGCGACGAACACCGGCTTGCCGGGCAGCGCCTCGACCCATTCGACGTAGTCGACGATCGCCTTTTCGGGCGTTTGCAGATCCTTGCGGCACGCAGCCCACGCGTCGGGCTGCGTTTCCCACCAGGCGGCCTGCACCGGATGCGGCGCCGCGCCGTCGAGCAATTCGAGATTTGCGGAAAAGGTCGCGATCAGGCGCTTGTCGGCGGTGAAAGCGGCCGACGCAAAGCTCAGCATCGAGTGCGGTCCGGGGATCGGGCCGTCAGCCTCGACGTCCGTGCTGACGTAAATTTCTTCGTTGGTCATCCGGGAATACCGTCCGCGACGTAGGGGTTGGTGCGGCGCTCCTCGCCGAACGTCGACGTCGGTCCATGGCCGGGGACGAACGTGACGTCGTCGCCGAGCGGCCAGAGCTTGTCGCGGATCGAGCGGATCAGGCCGGCATGATTGCCGCGCGGGAAGTCCGTGCGGCCGATCGAGCCCGCGAACAGCACGTCGCCGACGAGCGCGAGCCGATGCTGGCGACTGAAGAACACCACGTGCCCGGGCGTGTGACCGGGACAGTGATAGACCTCCAGCTCTTCGTCGCCGAAGCGGACGGTGTCGCCGTCGGCGAGCCAGCGGTCCGGTTCGAACGCGTCGGCGGCGTCGAATCCGAAGCGCCGGCTTTGCTCCGGCAGCGCGTCGAGCCAGAAGCGCTCGTCTTCGTGCGGACCCTCGATCGGCACGCCGTAGTGCGCCGCGAGCGCCTTCGCGCCCGCGCAGTGATCGACGTGGCCGTGCGTGAGCAGGACTTTTTCGACCTGAACGTTCTGGCGGGCGATCTCGCCTTGGATCCGGTCGAGGTCGCCGCCCGGATCGACGACGGCGGCGCGCCCCGTCGTCGAGCACACGAGCAGCGAGCAGTTTTGCTGGAACGGCGTGACGGGAATCAACGTGACTTTCATGCGGACTATCGTGAGACGCTGGAAGAGGGAGCAGCGGCGAAGGCGGCCCCTGAACGGGGCGACGATCGGGCGACGGATTGCCGTGGCCGGCCGCTACGAAAGTTCCGATTGTACCGGCGCCGGGCGCCGCTCGCCGGGCCTAGGAGCCTTCTGTATCAAGGCTTCGGGCAAACGGCTTTGTTACGCCGATAGTGAAAAATCATGGAAAACTTGCCGACGTCCGAGTGACATCTTTTCGGTTTAGGTATAATGCGCCTCAACGCGCACGAATTTCGTGCTTTCACCAGGCGATGTGAACCCTTTTTTCCGGGGCGCGATCATCGCCGTCAAGCAGTGCTCTCTGGGCCAGATCATTCGGCCCAATGGCAAATCAGGTGTCGATACGTTCGATGCCGCACGTCTTGCCCAGCCAGGCGCCACGCGCCTGCAACGGCCTTGCTGCCGTGACGCTGGGTGGGGCCTACGCCGCCGTTCCTGCGTGCCGGGCCGATTCTTCGGTCGGTGCGCCAGAACTGATGCCATGTTCGATGGCGGCATGTGGGGTCTGGCAGGCTTTCGGGGAAGAAGCCAGGTCAGACGTGAAACATAACTAGCGGTCGCGGCGCAGCAAGCCGTATCCGGGATCCGGTCTCCACTCGCACGGGCGAGAGGGAAACCTTTGTTCCGGCGGCCGCCGAAGCCTTGTAGCACAGCGCAACCTTCGCGCGAAGGGCTTCGACACATGATGGCCAATTTATGAAACTCGGACTTTCTCGACGACGACTCGGGAGTCTCGCAGCCATGTCGATTCTGGCAGGCTGCGCCGTGCCGCCCGGGCCGCAGAGCCAGGCAGGCACCGATGTACTAAGCACGAACAGTGCCCACACCCACGCCGCGCTCGTCGCGCCGCCCAGCTACGGCAGTGCCCCGGTCGACACGCAACCCGCGTCGTCCGCCGGCAGCGACCAGAAGCTGGCCGAAGCCGATCCGATCTCCGCGGACGGTCCCGACGTATCGTCGTTCCACGAGACCGGCCGCGCGTCGTGGTACGGACGCTTCTTCCACGGCCGCCGCACCGCAAGCGGCGAGCGCTACGACATGCACGCGCTGACCGCCGCGCACCGCACGCTGCCACTCGGCTCGTACGTGCGCGTGAGCATCCCGGCGACGTCGAAGTGGGTCGTCGTGAAGATCAACGACCGCGGGCCGTTCGCGCGTGGCCGCGTAATCGACCTGTCGTATGCGGCGGCGAAGGTGCTCGGCCTGCAGCATGCGGGCACCGCCCGCGTGCAGATCGAAGGCATCTCGCGTCAGGAAGCGCGCGCCGAAATGATGGCGCTCGCCGACAACGATCATTGATGCCCGAGACCTCGGGACCGTGAACGAAAGAAGGGCCGCATTTGCGGCCCTTCTTCTTTTTGCGTCGTCAGTTTTTTGGCTGCTCTGTCACTCGCCGGATTCGTCCGGCCGACCCTTGAGTTCGAGCGCGCGCGCATACAGCGCGCTGCGCGACGCGCCGGTCAACGCCGCCGCGATCTTCGCCGCGCTCTTCACCGGCACCTCGTCGAGCAACATCCGCAGCAGCGCGTCGTGATCGTCCTGCGACGACGCTTCCTCGCTCGCCCCTTCGACCACCAGCACGAACTCGCCGCGCTGACGGTTCGGATCGGCCGCGAGCCACGCTGGCCCTTCGGCCAGGGTGCAGCGGTGAATCGACTCGTGTAGCTTCGTCAATTCGCGGGCGATCAGCAGACGGCGCCCCGCGCCGAGCGTGTCCGCGAGCGCCTGTACCGTGTCGGCGATCCGGTGCGGCGCCTCGTAGAACACCAGCGCATGCGGCTGCGCGGCGAGCGCCTGCAGCGCGGCCGCGCGCTGCTTCGGCTTCGGCGGCAGGAAGCCGACGAACGTGAACGTCGCAACCCAGTCGCCGGCCGCGCTCAGCGCCGTCGCGAGCGCGCTCGCGCCCGGCAGCGGCACGACCGGGAAACCGGCGTCGCGCACCGCGTCGACGAGTTTCGCGCCCGGGTCGGAAATGCCCGGCGTGCCGGCGTCGGACACGCACGCCACGCGCTCGCCCGCGCGCAGGTGCTCGATCACGCGCTGCGCCGCCTCGCGCTCGTTGTGCTCGTGCACGGCGATCAACGGCTTGTCGATGCCGTAGCGCGCGAGCAGCTGGCCGGTGTTGCGCGTGTCCTCGGCGGCGATGCGATCGACGAGGCCGAGCACGTGCAGCGCACGCAGCGTGATGTCGGCCGTATTGCCGATCGGGGTCGCCACGATATACAGCGTGGCGGCGGGGTACTGCTGGGCCTTTGCGAGGTCGAGGAGAGACATGGGAAACGTCATCACGCAGAAGGCGCGAGCGATGGAAACGAGTCCGACATTGTGCCATGCGCCGCGCGGCGGGCCCGCCGCGCGCCGTACGACGAAAGCCGTCGGCGAGCGGTTCGAGGCGCTCGCGCTCGCGTATCTGCAGCGTCGGTGCCTTCGGCTCGTCGCGCGCAACGTGCGCTGCCGCCGCGGCGAACTCGACCTCGTGATGCGCGAGCCGGACGGTACGCTCGTATTCGTCGAAGTGCGCGCGCGCACGCGGCGCGGCTACGACGGCGCGGCCGCGAGCGTCGGCTGGCGCAAGCGAGGGCGGCTCGTCGCCGCCGCGCGGTACTTTCTCGCGCAATGCGCGAGCCGCTCGAACGACATGCCCGCGTGCCGGTTCGACGTCGTCGCGTTCGACGGCGGGCGCATCGTCTGGCTGCGCGATGCATTCCGGGCGGACGACGGGTGACGCGTTGCCGTTTTCAATGGCGGTGCGCGCATTCGAGTGCGCTAAACTTGCGGACACCGCGCGCTCGCGCGAGCCATGTGCAATATCACGCAGTACAGATAGAGAGTCGATGTCCGTCGAACGCATTCAACAGCACTTCCGCGAAAGCGCGGCAGTCAAGCTCGAAGCCCTCGAAGCCCTCTCGATGCCGATCGCCGCGGCCATCGACACGATGTTCGCCGCGCTCGCGAACGGCAACAAGATCATCGCGTGCGGCCACGGCGGATCGGCGGTCGGCGCGCAGTACTTCGCCGCGGGACTGATCGGCCGCTTCGAGCGCGAACGTCCCGGCCTGCCGGCGCTGGCGCTGAGCGCCGACGCCGCCGCGCTCTGCGGCACCGAGGACGACAGCTTCGACCAGGTGTTCGCGAAGCAGGTGCGCGCGCTCGGCCAGCCGGGCGACGTGCTGCTCGCGATCAGCGCGTCCGGCAATGCGTCGCCCGTGCTCGCGGCAATCGACGACGCGCACGAGCGCGAAATGGTCGTCGTCGCGCTGACCGGCGACGGCGGCGGCCGCGTGGCCGACGTGCTCACCGACACCGACATACCGATTGGCGTGCCGTCCACGCGCACGGCGCGCATCCACGAAGTTCACCTGTTGATCATCCACTGCCTGTGCGACGGCATCGACGCGATGCTGCTGGGCGACGACTGACACCGTAGGACGAAGGAGAGGGACTAGATGAGCAGATTCCGCATCAGCCGCGTGCTGACCAGAACCACGCTGGTAATCGGCGTTGCGGCGGGCGTCGCAGCCGGCTTGCAGGGGTGCGTGCTCGCGCTGGCGGGCGCCGCCGGCGGCGGCGCGCTGGTGGCGACCGACCGGCGCACTGTCGGCGCGCAGACCGAGGACCGCGAGATCCAGGTGAAGGCGCTGTCCAACCTGAGCAAGAATCTGCCCGATACGTCGCACGTGAACGTCGCGGTGTTCAACCAGCGCGTGCTGATCACCGGCGAGGTGCCCGATCCGGGCTCGAAGCAGCAGGCCGAGTCGATCGTGCGCGGCATTCCGAACGTGAACTCGATCGTCAACGAGCTGGCCGTCGCGCCGGCCAGCTCGTTCTCGTCGCGGACCAACGATGCGTATCTCGAAGGACGCGTGAAGGCCGAGCTTGTCGCGTACAAGGACATCTCCGCGAACAACTTCAAGGTGGTGAGCGAGCGCGGGATCGTCTATCTGATGGGCCTCGTGACGCCTGACGAAGGCAGCATCGCCACGGACGCCGTGAGCCGCGTGAGCGGTGTGCAGCAGGTCGTGAAGGTGTTCGAGTACATCTCGCCGCAACAGGCGACGACGACGGCGTCGGCCGCGCCGGCTGCGACGACGCCGCAGGCGCCTGCCGAAGAGGCGCCGACGGTCGGCGCGATCCCGGATGCGTCGGTGTCGTCGCGGCCGATCGAGCAGCAGGCGCCGGCGCCGGTGACCAATTCGTCGCCGCTTCGTCCGGGCAGTAGCGGAGGGGCGAAGTGAGGCGGGCGGTGTCGCTGCTCGCCGCGGCGGCAACGATTCTCGCGATGTCGGAGCAGGCGGTTGCGGCACCCGAGGGACTCGCGATCGCGCGCGCGAATGCCTGCATGGGATGCCACGCAATCGACCGCAAGCTCGTGGGGCCGTCGTTTCAGCAGATCGCCGAGCGCTACAGGAGCGATCCGAACGCGCAGACCAGATTGCAGGGCAAGGTGCGCAACGGCGGCTCCGGCGTGTGGGGCGCGATTCCGATGCCGTCGCATCCGGGGATGAGCGACGGCGACATCCACACGGTCGTGACGTGGGTGCTGGCGGGCGCGCCGTCCGGGGCGAAATAGCCAGGATGGCTGCTGATTTTTGCCTCCGCAGCTTGGCACGGGGCGAAAATACTGTGCTAGAATTTCGTCTTCGTTGGGGGGGTAGCTCAGCTGGGAGAGCGTCGCGTTCGCAATGCGAAGGTCGGGAGTTCGATCCTCCTCCTCTCCACCAACAGATTCTCGAAAAAACCGGTCGCCAGACCGGTTTTTTCGTTTCTGCGTCCGCAATGCGTGCGTCGGCGCTGAAACTGGATTCGGAGAGCCCACCATGACCGATGACGAACGCGCGATTCGCGCGCTGATCCAGACCTGGATGGATGCCAGCCGCGCCGGCGAAACGGCGAAGGTGCTGAGCCTGATGACCGACGACGTGGTGTTCATGGTGCCCGGCGAGGAGCCGTTCGGCAAAGCCAGATTTGCGGCGGCCTCAGAGGCGCAAGAAGGCATGCAGATCGACGGCACGGCCGAGATCGTCGAGCTTCAGGTGCTGGGCGATTGGGCATTTGTGCGCAATCGCATCGATATCTCCATCACGCCGCCCGGCGCGGCGCAGGCGATGCGTCGCGCGGGCTACACGCTCACGTTGCTGCGCAAGAATGAGAGCGGGCGCTGGCTGCTTGCGCGCGACGCCAATCTGGTCGCCGCAAAGGTGTAGTCCGCAACGCACGCGCTCCAATAGCGGCGACACACTGGACTACACTAAAGAACCCCGTCGAAGCCACCTGCCATCCGTCATGGCCCACTTGTTCTTCGCCGCCTCGATCCAGCGCCACGTCGCGATGCCGGAACGCGACGTCGCCGCGCGTTCGGTCGACGAGGCGCTAACCGTCGCGTTCAACGACGAGCCGAGGCTGCGCGGCTATATCCTCGACGATCAGGGCGGCCTGCGTCGGCATCTGTCCGTGTTCGTCGACGGCAGGCCGCTGCGCGACCGGCGTCGTCTGTCGGACCCGGTCGGCGCGGACAGTCGCATCTACGTCGTACAGGCACTCTCAGGCGGGTAATCCCGCGCACGGACTACGTACAAACGACTATCGGAGACACCCATCGTGAATGACGACCGCCTGCTAGTCGGGACACGCAAAGGGTTGTTCGTATTCGAATCGGAGGGCGCGGGCTCGCGCCGATGGAAGCAAGCCGCGCTTCACTTCATCGGCGAGCCGGTCAGTTCCGCGCTCGCCGATCCGCGCGACGGCACGCTGTACGCGGCGCTCAATCTCGGCCACTTCGGCGTGAAGCTGCATCGTCTGCGCGCAGGCGAGCGCGAATGGGAGCCGTGTACGACGCCGGTCTATCCGCCGCAGCCCGAAGTGGCGGCGGCCGTCGATCTGGCGACGTCGACCGACATGGCCGATGCACCCGCCGGACCCGGCAGCGCGTTGCACGCGCAACCCGAACGCGAATCCGAAGCGGCGCCGCCGCCGACCGAGCCGCTCTGGTCGCTCGAACAGATCTGGACCCTGGAGCCCGGCGGCCCCGACGAGCCCGGCACGCTGTGGGCCGGCACGATCCCGGGCGGGCTCTTCCGCTCGGACGACGGCGGCGAGCGCTGGACGCTGAACCGCGCGCTCTGGGACCGCCCCGAGCGCCGCGAGTGGGCGGGCGGCGGATATGACCACGCAGGCATCCACTCGGTGCTGATCGATCCGCGCGACAGCGCTCACGTGACGATCGGCGTATCGAGCGGCGGCGTCTGGCAGACGGTCGACGGCGGCGCCAGCTGGCGCGCCACGACGCGCGGCATGCACGCCGACTACATGCCGCCCGAGCGCAGCGACGAGCCGAACGTCCAGGACCCGCATCGCGTGGTCCAGTGCAAGGCCGCGCCGGATACGCTGTGGACGCAGCATCACTGCGCGATCTTCCGCTCGACCGACGGCGGCGAGCACTGGACGCGCATCGAAGCCGAGCCGTCGAACTTCGGCTTTGCGGTGGCGGTCCATCCGCGCGATCCGGACACGGCCTGGTTCGTGCCCGCGGTCAAGGATGCGTGCCGGATTCCAGTGGATGGGCGCTTCGTCGTCACGCGCACGCGCGACGGCGGGCGCACGTTCGAGCGCTTCTCCGAGGGCTTGCCGCCCGCGCCCGCCTACGATCTGGTCTACCGACACGGGCTCGCGATCGATGCGACGGGCGACCGCCTCGCGATGGGCTCGACGACGGGCGGACTCTGGACGTCCGACGACGCGGGTGAGAGCTGGCACGAAGTGTCCGCGCATTTGCCGCCGGTTTATCACGTGAGCTTCGGCTAGCGCCGGAACCCCGACGCGATGAACGCCCCCGCGACCAGGCCGACCTCACGCCAGACCGAAGTGCGCATCTGGCGCGCGCCGGATCTCGGCGCCGAATTGCTGCGCGGTCAGTTCCACGATTTCTCGTACGACGTGCACACGCACGAAACCGCCTGTTTCGCGCTGATCACCGAGGGCGCGATCCGCATCCGGATGCGCGGCGCGGAATTCGTCGCGAGGCAGGGCGATCTGTACGCGATCGACGCCGACGAGCCGCACGCGGGCTGGCCGGTCGACGACCTCGGCTGGCGGCAGCGCACCGTTTATGTGGACACCGAACATTTGCGCTCGCGGCTTCGCGACGGCGGCGCGCCGCGGCGCGGTCTGCTCAAGGGGCCGATCATCGGCGATCCGGTGTTGACGTCGTTGTTCTACGGCGTGCATCGGTGCTCGGAAGCCGGCGACGAGGGGCTCCAGCGCGACGAGCAGTATCTGTCGTTCGCGGCGCGTCTGTTCGAGCGGCACGTGAGCGGCGCGGCGCCGCGCGACGTGTCGGGACGCGAGCCGCGCGCGGTCGCGCTCGCGAAGGACTTCCTCGATCAGCACGTGGACCGCAACGTCCATCTGGACGACATCGCGTCCGCGGCGGGACTGCCGCCGTACCGGCTTTTCCGGGCGTTCGGGCGGCACGTCGGCATGACGCCGCACGCGTATCAGCGTCAGGCGCGGATCCGGCGCGCGCTCGCGCTGATCCGCGCGGGCCGCGCGCTCAGCGACGTCGCGGCGGCGGTCGGCTTCGCCGACCAGGCGCACCTGACGCGCTGGTTCCGCCGCAGCTTCGCGGTGACGCCCGGCATGTACCGCAAGGCGCTGCTGGCCTAGCGTGCGCCGGCTGCCGGCGAGGGTTTCCGCTATTTGAGCAACCCGAGATTCGCGACGATCTTGCCGATGGCTTTGCGCTCGCCGATCAGCGCGACGCCGACGAATTGCAGGTCGGCGGTGGCGACCCGCGCGACGGCGTCGCGGAACGCGGAGTAATCGGTGGTCTGCTGTCCCTGCACCGGAAAATCGACGACGTCGCAGCCGGCCGCGACGCCCTTGTCGCGGATGCGGGCGAGCGTCGCCTGATCGGCGGCGAGCACCGCGATGCCGATCGGGATCAGCCCGGGATGCTCGACGCCGGACGCGTCGACGAGCGGCGGCCCGACGAGCGCCGGATGACGCCGGCCGACGGTGAGCGCGATCACGGCGGCGGCGTTGGCCGCGCGTCCGACGGGCAACTGGTCGTCCACGACGATCACGCAGCGTTCGGGCGGCGTGACGGGTCGAGCGGCGACGGGTTGAGCGGTAACGGCTTCAGGCATGGATGGCTCCTGTCGGAATCGACAACAATCAGGAGCGGCCATCTTCCGTGCCCGCCGCCGGTTCGTCTTGAACGCTATTGCGCAATGTCAAAGCTTGCATCGCGCGATAGTAAAATGCGCGGCGCCATTCGCCCCTCCACCAGGAAACCAGAGCGCCTTCATGTCCACTACGAAGAACAACGCGGCGGCCTGCGCTGCTGGACTGCTGCTCGGCACGCTGAGCGTGGCGGCGTCCGCGCAAAGCAGCGTCGCGCTGTACGGAGAACTCGACACGGGCCTCGCGTACGTCAGCAATGCGGGCGGACATGCGCAGTTCCGGATGACGTCCGGATTCATCGACGGCAGCTATTGGGGCCTGCAGGGCAACGAGGATCTCGGCGGCGGGCTGAAAGCGCTGTTCCGCCTGGAGCACGGCTATACGGTGACGTCGGGCGCGATGCTCAACGATCACCCGGTGTACGTCGGGCTCGAATCGCAGCAGTTCGGGCGGCTCACGCTCGGCCATCAGTACGACTCGATCCACGACTACTTCGCGCCGTTCACGCTGACGGGCGCCAACGGTGGCACGGCGTTCGCGCATCCGTTCGACAACGACAACGCGAACAACACGTATCTCGCGGCGAACTCGCTGAAATACGCAAGCGAGCCGATCGGCGGCTTCAGCTTCGGCGGCCTGTACGCGTTCTCGAACGGCGCGGGTTTCGCGGATAACCGCGCGTACAGCCTCGGCGCGAACTATTCGGCCGGCGCATTCAGCGCGGGCGCGGCGTGGCTGCACAACAACGGACGCGGCGCGACCGACACGGGCGCATACGACACGCTGACGCTGCCGGGCGCGAACGGCACGCTCGTGGCTACGACGGTTGCGAAGCAGGACACGGTCGGCGTCGGCGCGAACTACATGATCGGCGACGTGACGTTCGGCGGCGCGTGGTCGCGCTCGATCAGCACGGGCATCGTCGACGCGGACAGCGGCGCGCCGCTCGCGTCGATCGCGTTCAGCAACTACGAGGCGAACGCGATATGGCAGCTGTCGCCCGCAGTGGTGCTCGCGGGCATGTACGCGTACACGAACGCGTCGAGCGCGCACTGGCACACGGGCGCGGTGCAGGCGGACTATCAGCTGTCCAAGCGCACGGACGTGTACGCGGAGACGCTGTATCGGCGCGCGTCGTCGGGGGCGACGTCGGTGATCAACTCGATGGATCCGTCGAGCGGCCGCAATCAGGTGGTGATTTCGACCGGCATCCGTCACCGCTTCTGATCAAAAAGGCCCGGATTCGCATCCGGGCAAGCCGCCGAATCATCGGCGGCGGAGGTTTTCGGCGGCGTTGCGCGCCCGGTTCAGCGAACGGGCGCTTTTGGCAGCGGCGCCGCGCCAGGCTTCGGCGGACGGGACGCTTTCGGCGGCGTGGCCGCGCACTCGCGTCAAGCGGGCGGCGGACAAGCGCCGGCCCGCTTTCGCGAATCGATCGCGGGAGCGGGCCGGATTCGGTCGGGGCGGTGTCTACGGCGAGTCACCGCCCGTCGGCGAAGGCGAGCGGCGCTCGCCCTCAAGCGCTTACTGGGCGGAACGTACGCCCGCTTGCGACGAGCCGTCCGTCGATGCGCCGTACGCGGCGGCGTCCTGTTGCGCGACGCGCGCTTGCGCGGCGCGCAGGTCGGCCGGGTAGTTCGGGCTCGACACGCCCGGGCGATAGCCGACCTTTTCCAGTTGCGCGAGTTCTGCACGAAGCTGCGCATGCGTGACCTGGCCGGACTGGACCGGCGTCGCGACGGCGGCGCGGCTGCCGGATTGCGACGAACCGTTCGTCGATGCGCCGTACGCGCTCTGCTGCGCGGCGACGCGTGCCTGCGCGGCCTGGATGTCCGCCGGGTAGTTCGGGCTCGACACGCCCGGGCGATAGCCCGCGGCTTCGAGCTGCGCGAGTTCGGCGCGAACCTGTGCGCGCGTGACCGGCGCGTTGGCATCCTGCGCGAACGTCACCGCCGGAGCGGCAAGAATGGAAACGGCAAAAGCGGCTGCAATAAGCGATTTCATGATCAAACCTCCAATTATTTATATCGACGCCTGTAACAATGAGTGCTACCGGGCGTGTGACTACACTTTATTGCAGCGCGTTCCGAAGATAAATATCGGGAGCGACCATACATCGTTGCCGATATTGAGATAATTCCGATTGACGGCCGACGCGGCGTGCTGCGTTGCGGCAACCGGCGCGCGGGCGCGATCGACCGGACGGGGACGCGTCCGGATCGGCGAGGCCGGCGCCGATCGGTCCAGACCGGCGACACGACGGGGGTCGGCACCGGGCGTTTCAGGGAACTGCCCGTCCGCGTCGTCTGACGCGCAATCGCAAGGAATACTGACGATGCACCGTCGTACCGTGTGTGCATCGCGCCCGCGCCCAACCGGCCCGATTTCGCTTGCTTGCCTAGCCGGTGGACGTGCGCGTCGACGGCGACTTCCGGCTCGGCCGGCCGGGTCGTAGCCCAAAAAAAGCCGCTCAGGTCGTAAGACGTGAGCGGCAAGTCGGAGAGTTTTACAACTACAACCTACGTACATCCTCTGCGCAACCAGTCGTGGAGTAACGCAGAAAGGCCAGTCTAACGGCCGTGCTACGCGCGGACGCATAGGAGTGGTCTTAAACGAGCGCCATTGTCGTCGGTTGTTGATCGGCATCCAGCTCTTTCGTTGCTTGCCACCCGGTTTTGCTCTCCGTACACTCGCGCGTGATTCCGGGTCGTCGCAGCGCGCGGCGCTTTCGACAGCCCGATCGTCAACCGGTCGCCAGAAACCGATCACGCCAGGAGGAGCCCCCGCGATGTCCGACTCTTACTTTCCCCGCTGGCGTGCGCTCGCCCGGCCCACCGGCGGCGTCGTCGCGCCGGACGAGCGGCTGCCCTGGCCGCAGATGTTCGCGATGGGCGTCCAGCACGTCGTCGCGATGTTCGGTTCCACGGTGCTCGCACCGCTGCTGATGGGCTTCGATCCGAACCTGTGCATCTTCCTGTCGGGCGTCGGCACGCTGATCTTTTTCGCGATCGTCGGCGGGCGCGTGCCGAGCTACCTCGGGTCGAGCTTCTCGTTCATCGGCCTCGTGATCGCCGTCACCGGCTATGCCGGGCACGGCGCGAACCCGAACATTCCGGTCGCGCTCGGCGGCATCGTCGCGTGCGGGGTCGTGTATGCGCTGATCGGCGTGGTCGTGTCGGCGGTCGGCACGAAGTGGATCGAAACGCTGATGCCGCCCGTCGTCACCGGCTCGATCGTCGCGGTGATCGGGCTGAATCTCGCGCCGATCGCGGTGAAGGGCGTGAGCGGCTCGACCTTCGATTCGTGGATGGCGCTCGTCACCGTAATCTGCGTCGGCGGCGTCGCGGTGTTCACGCGCGGGATGGTGCAGCGGCTCCTGATTCTCGTCGGGCTCCTGATCGCGTATGCGATCTATGCGGTCGTCACGAACGGGATGGGCCTCGGCCAGCCGATCGATTTTTCGATCGTCGCGAACGCCGCCTGGTTCGGACTGCCGCATGTCGGCGCGCCGGTGTTCGAGCCGCACGCGATGGCGCTGATCGCGCCGGTCGCGGTGATCCTCGTCGCCGAGAATCTCGGCCACATCAAGGCCGTCAGCGCGATGACGGGACACAACCTCGACCGCTACATCGGCCGCGCGTTCATCGGCGACGGCATCGCGACGGTCGTGTCGGGCTCGCTCGGCGGCACCGGCGTGACCACGTACGCGGAGAACATCGGCGTGATGGCGGTCACGAAGATCTACTCGACGCTCGTGTTCGTGATCGCCGCGCTGATCGCGATCGTGCTCGGCTTTTCGCCGAAGTTCGGCGCGGTGATCCAGACGATTCCGGGGCCGGTGCTGGGCGGCGTGTCGATCGTCGTGTTCGGGCTGATCGCGGTGACGGGCGCGCGGATCTGGGTCGTCAACAAGGTGGACTTCTCGGACAACCGCAACCTGATCGTCGCGGCGGTCACGCTCGTGCTCGGCGCGGGCGACTTCTCGCTGAAGATCGGCGGATTCGGGCTTGGCGGGATCGGGACCGCGACGTTCGGCGCGATCATCCTGTATGCGCTGTTGCGCAGGAAGCCGGCGCAGGAAGCGGCAGTTTGAGTTCGATGCGGGTGGCTGCGCCGGCGTTCACGTCTGCACCCGCGCCGCAATAGCGGCTACCGGCGACAGCAGGGCGCGCGCGCGCCGCTACCCCCGGATCCGTCCGCGCGACGTCAGCGCGGTCTCGGTCAGATCCACCTCCCGCACCAGCTTGTTCATCGTCTCGTCGTTGATCTGCTGGCCGTTGCGCAGCGCGAGCAGCGTCGCGCGCTCGGCGCGCATCGCGGCGAGCCGCATCTGCAGTTCCAGCGCATCCGCGCGACGCGCCCGCGCGCTGCGCGAGTGGTCGTCGTCGAGCGTCGCGAGGCGGCGGCGGTACAGATCCATCACGCGGGCGGTCACGTCGGCGGCATACGCGGCCGACGATTCGTCGACATCCGCGCTCGCCTCTTCGTGCAGCGCGTCGATCGCGCGGATCGCCGCCTGCGCGGCGACGATGCGCGCGTGACGCTCCTCGGCCGCGTGCGGCGTATGCGCGCCGCGCACGACGCCGCGCAGCAGCAGCGGCAGCCCGACGATCGCAACCAGCAGCGACGCGAGGATCACGCCCGACGCGATGAAGATCGCACTGTCGCGGCCCGGCAGCGGCGCGCCGTTCGCGAGCGCCACGGGCAGCGACAGCACGCCCGCGAGCGTCACCGCCCCGCGCACGCCGGCGACCGTCATGATCGCGACGGTGCGCAGCCCCGGCACCGCGTTCGCGACGCCGTGGCGCGCCGCGCCGCGCGCCGCGACCCAGCGCAGCAGCCACACCCACGCGAAGCGCATCGCATACAGCGCGGCCAGCACCGCGCCGATATAGCCGAGCAACAGCGCCATCTGCGTGTTGCTCGCGTGATGCGCGTCGACGAGCGCCTTGCCGAGAATGCCGGGAAACTGCAGCCCGAGCAGCGTGAACACCATCCCGTTGAACACGAACTCGACCATCGTCCACGTGCTGGTCGCGCGCACGCGCGACGACACGGGCCCCGCGTGCGCGACGTTCGTGTAGTTCATCGCCATCCCCGATGCGACGGCCGCGAGGACGCCCGAGCATTCGAAATGCTCGGCGAGCAGGTACGACGCGAACGGAATCAGCAGCGTGAGCACGACGCCGGGCGCGGGGTCGTCGTTGTCGCCGACGTTCAGAAAGCGCGTGGTCACGAAGCTGAACGCCCAGCCGATCGCGGCGCCGACCGCGAGCCCGCCCGCCGCGATCACGACGAACGACAGCGCCGCCGCGTGCAGCGAGAACACGCCGGTCAGCGCGGCCGCAATGGCGAACTTCAGTGCGACGAGGCCGGACGCGTCGTTCATCAGCGCTTCGCCTTCGAGGATGTTCATCAGTTGCGGCGGCAGCCGGTCCCTGCCCGCGATCGCGGACAGCGCGACGGCATCGGTCGGCGACAGCACCGCGGCGAGCGCGAACGCGACCGGCAGCGAGATCTGCGGCACGAGCCAGTGCACGAAGTAGCCGACCGCCGCGACGGTGATCAGCACGAGCCCGAGCGCGAGCGCGAGGATCGCGCGGCGCTGCAGATAGAACTCGCGCTTCGGAATGCGCCAGCCGTCCGCGAACAGCAGCGGCGGCACGAACAGCAGCATGAAGAGTTCCGGATCGAACTCGACGTGCGGGTTGACGAGCGGAAACGTCATCAGCGCGCCGATGCCGATCTGCACGAGCGGCAGCGGCAGCTTGATGGGCAGAAGACGCACGAGGGCCCCCGAAAGCGAAACCGCGAGGAGCAGAATGAGAACGGTGAAGACGTTGTCCATCGATGGGTTGTGGCGCGACGCGAGCGCGCTTTTCTGGGGTGGACGCAATGGGCGAGTGTAGCCCGGCAGAATACCGGCCCGCCGCGAACGAAACAGCGCGCACGACCTGGTCGGCTCGCGACCGCCGCATGACAGCGCGCCCGAGCGGTTGCACGACGTTGGTGCGGACGGTGCCCGATCGCGACGCACGAACCTTTCGGTCGGTGCAAGCTTCGATGCGCTTCGGGTCGGCACGCGCGCGTCACTGAGCACGGACCTTGCTTGAACTGCGCGGACAACACTAATCCCTGCCGGCGGGTGTCTTGCGCGTTTGCGCCGCCCCGCCGGTTCGGAGCGAGGAACGCATGACCACAGTGCAACAGGAACGGACCGCTGCCGCGCCGCCCGGCTTCGATCTGAGCGTTAGTTCGGGGCTTCAGCGCTATAGCGTGCAGCACGGCGGACTCACGCTGACAAGCGTGTTCCAGCCGGTATTCAGCCTCTCGCACATGCGCGCGATCGGCTACGAAGGGTTTTTGCGCGCGCACGACGCGCTCGACCGTCCGGTGCCGCCGCTCGACGTGTTCGGCGAGGCGGCGCGCGTCGGCGATCTGCTGTTCGTCGACCGGCTCGCGCAGGGGCTGCATCTGGAGAACTTCCGCCTGCTCGGCGCGGAGCGCGAATGGTTGTTTATCAACGTGCATCCGGGCACGCTGACCGAGCCGTATCACGCGGCCGCGCTGCTCGCGAATCTGCGGCGGCTCGGCTTGCCGCCGCGACGCGTGGTGCTCGAAGTGCAGGCGCAGCCGGCGGCCGGCGCCGATCAGCTCGATCAGTTCCTGCCGGCGCTCGAATCGTTTCGCGAGCGCGGCTTTCTGATCGCGCTCGACGACTTCGGCGCGGGCCACGTCGACGTCGGTCTCGTGTGGCTGCTGAAGCCCGACATCGTGAAGCTCGACCGCGTGATGCTGCTGCATGCCGCGCATCGCGCGGACATGGCCGCGACGCTGCCGGCGCTCGTCGCGCTGCTGCACGACGCGGGCAAGCTCGTGCTGATCGAGGGCGTCGAGACCGAGCACGAGGCGCAGGTCGCGCTGTCGTGCAACGCGGACTTCGTGCAGGGCTTTTTCTTCGGGCGGCCGAATCCGGGCATCGCCGACGCGGTGCTGTCGCAGACGGTGATCGCCGATGCGACCGAGCGCTATCGCGAGCTGACCGACGCGCACGAGCGGCGCATTGCGAGCCGGCTCGCGCCGTACATGCGCGCGTTCGAGCGCGCGGCGGAACGGCTCGCGGCCGGCGAGCCGCTCGAAGAAGTGTGCTGGAATTTCCTCGGACTCGATCAGGCCGCGAGATGCTTTCTGCTCGACGCGAACGGCCGGCAGATGGGACGCAACGTGGTGCTGCGCGTCGATCGCGCGCTGAACGACGCGCGCTTTTTGCCGCTCGACGACGCGCAGGGCGCGAACTGGCTGCGGCGCCCGTATTTCCGGGCCGCGCTGACCGGCGTGCCGGGCCACGTGTACGCGACCGCGCCGTATCTGTCGATCAACGAGGCGCTGCCGTGCGTGACGCTGTCGGTCGCGGTGCACATCGGCGACCGCTTGTGCGTGCTGTGCGGCGACATCGACTGGCTCGCGGACGATCCTTCCTGACGTGTCCGGCGGCCGTCGTCGCCGGTCACGGCTTCGCGGCGACGACCGGTATGCCGCGCAACGCGCCCGCGCCCCTGAACGTGTCGAGCGCGGCCTGCACGGGCGCGCTGGTGCGCGCGTCGAGCCCGAGCCGCGCGGTCAACTCGCGTTCCGCGCGCTTCACCGACGCGAGATTCGCGACTTTCACGTGCCCGTAGCCGCGTACGCGCTGAGGCAGCGCGGCGAGCTTCGCGACGTCGGCCGCGTTCGCCGCATCGACGCGTGCGAGCGCGTCGCGCAGCGTGCGTTCGTAGTCGTCGGCGAGCGCGCGCTCCATCTTTCGCTCCAGCGTGTGGCCGAACGGATCGAACCACGTGCCGCGCAGACGCCGTCCTCGCGCGAGTGCGCCGAACACCGGCCACATCCACTGGCCGAAGCGCATTTTGCGCGGAGCGGCGCCGTGCCGGCCGCGCGCGACCAACGGCGGCGCGAGATGAAACGACACGCGGAAATCGCGGCCCGCGACGCCGTCGAACTGCGCTTCGAGCGCGGCGCGAAACGCGGGGTCCGCATGCAGCCGCGCGACTTCGTACTCGTCTTTCACCGCGAGCAGCCGATAGAACGTGGTCGCGACCGCGCGTGCGATCGCGTGGTCTGCGCCGAGGTCCGCGCGCCGTGCCACATCGACGAGCGCACGATAACGCGCCGCGTAACGCGCGCCGCCGTACGCGACGAGCCGCGCTTCGCGGTCGGCGATCAGTTCGTCGAGCGGGGTTGTGAGTTCGCGCTCGCGCATCGCGCGCGCCGGCCTCTGTGCAAGCGCCGCAGGATCGCCGGCCGCGAGCCGCCCGACCGACAACGCGAGCAGATTCGCGGGCACCGCGACACCGTTCAGTTCGATCGCGCGCGTGAGCGCCGCGAGCGACACCGGCACGAGCCCGAGTTGCCACGCGAAGCCGAGCATCACGATGTTCGCGGCGATCGTGTCGCCGAGAAAGCGGTTCGCGAGCGCCTGCGCGTCGCAGGTCGCAAGCGGGTCGTGCTTCGGCGTCGCGCCGCCGGTCGCCGCGTCGCGCAGCTTCGCGAGCAGCGCCTGCGCATGCAGATTCGCGTCGGGGTTCTGAACGAACGACGCGTTCGCGATCGCATGCGTGTTCACGACGATCCGCGTGCGGTCGTGGCGCACCGTCTGCAACGCATCCGCGCTCGCGCCGACGACCATGTCGCACGCGAGCAGCAGGTCGGCCTGCTGCGTATCGATGCGCACCTGGTTCAGCAACGCGTCGCGCGCCGCGAAGCGCACGAACGCGAGCACGGCGCCGCCTTTCTGCGCGAAGCCCATGAAATCGAGCACCGACGCGCTCTTGCCTTCGAGATGCGCGGCCATGCTGATCAACGCGCCGACCGTCACGACGCCGGTGCCGCCGACGCCGGTGACGAGAATGTCGTACGGCGCGTCGTCGAGATGCGCGTGCGGCGCCGGCAGCGCCGCGATGCGCGCGGCGAGCGCGTCGGGATCGAACGCGACGCCCGCCGCCTTTTTCAGCTTGCCGCCTTCGATGGTGACGAAGCTCGGGCAGAAGCCGTTCACGCACGAGTAGTCCTTGTTGCACGACGACTGATCGATGCGGCGCTTGCGGCCGAGTTCGGTCTCGACCGGCTCGACCGCGAGGCAGTTCGACTGCACGCCGCAGTCTCCGCAGCCTTCGCAGACGGCCTCGTTGATGACGAGCCGGCGGTCCGGGTCGGCAAGCTCGCCTTTCTTGCGGCGGCGACGCTTCTCGGCCGCGCACGTCTGGTCGTAGATCAGCACGGTGACGCCGGCCGTGTCGCGCAACTCGCGCTGCACCGCGTCCAGTTCGCTGCGGTGATGAAACGTCGTGCCCTTCGGAAAGAGCCCGTGGTGGCCGTCGTATTTCTCCGGCTCGTCGCTGACGACGACGAAGCGCGACACGCCTTCCGCCTCGACCTGCCGCGCGATCTGCGGGACCGAGATGTTGCCGTCGACTGGCTGGCCGCCCGTCATCGCGACCGCGTCGTTGTAGAGGATCTTGTACGTGATGTTCGTATTCGCGGCGACTGCCTGGCGAATCGCAAGGATCCCTGAATGAAAGTAGGTGCCGTCGCCGAGGTTCTGGAACACGTGGCGCGTGTTCGTGAACATCGCGTGCGCGGCCCAGTCGACGCCTTCGCCGCCCATCTGGATGAGGCCGGTCGTGTCGCGGTCCATCCACGACGCCATGAAGTGACAGCCGATGCCCGCCTGTGCGATCGATCCTTCGGGCACCTTCGTCGACGTGTTGTGCGGGCAGCCGGGGCAGAAGTACGGCGTGCGCTTCACGCCGTCGGCGTCGTTCGACAGGATCGGCGGCGCGACGAGATCGACGACGAGTTCGCGCCGGTCGAGCGCCGGCTTGTGCTTCGCGAGCCACGCGGCGAACACCGGCAGGATCCGCGACGGACGCAGCTCGCCTTGCGACGGCAACAGCGGCGTGCCGTCTTGCGCGTGCTTGCCGACGATCGTCGGGCGCGCGCCGTCGCGGCGGTTGTACAGATGCTCCTTGATCTGCCGTTCGACGACCGGACCCTTTTCCTCGATCACGAGCACGTCGGCGAGGCCCGCGACGAACGTGTCGATCCGCGTCGTCTCGAGCGGAAACGCGAGCCCGACCTTGTAGATCCGCACGCCCGCGCGATCGAGATCGGCAACGGTGAGGCCGAGCCGGCGCAGCGCTTCCATCAGGTCGAGATGCGCCTTGCCGCACGTGACGATGCCGACGTTCGCGTGCGGGCTCGGCGCGATCCAGCGGTCGATGCTGTTCGTGCGCGCGAAGTGGCGCACCGCGTCGAGCTTCGCCGCGAGCCGGGTTTCGATCGTGAGACTCGGCAGATCGGGCCAGCGATTATGCAGCCCGCCGGCCGGCGCGACGAAACCGTCCGGCGCAGGCCACTCGGTCGTGAGCGCATCGAGGTCGACCGTCGAGCCGGACTCGACCGTCTCCGAGATCGCCTTGAAGCCGACCCACGCGCCCGAGTAGCGCGACAGCGCCCAGCCATACAGGCCGAATTCGAGCATGTCCGCGATATTCGACGGATTCAGGACCGGCATGCTCCACGCGATCATCGCGAAGTCGCTCTGATGCGGGAACGACGACGACACGCAGCCGTGATCGTCGCCCGCGACGACGAGCACGCCGCCGTGCGGCGACGACCCGTACGCGTTGCCGTGTTTCAGCGCGTCGCCGGCGCGGTCGACGCCCGGACCCTTGGCGTACCACATCGCATAGACGCCGTCGACGGTGCGTTCGCGGTCGGCTTCGACGCGCTGCGTGCCGAGCACCGCGGTGCCGCCGAGTTCCTCGTTGATCGCCGGCAGAAAGCGCACGCCGGCGGCGTCGAGCAGCTGCTTCGCTTTCCACAGCTGCTGATCGACCATGCCGAGCGGCGAGCCGCGATAGCCGCTGACGAAGCCCGCCGTGTTCAGGCCGCGCGCATGGTCTGCGGCGTGCTGCATCAACGCGAGCCGCACGAGCGCCTGCGTGCCGGTCAGAAAGATGCGGCCGCGCGTGGCGGTGAGGTTGTCGGTCAGCCGGTAATCCGCGAGGGCGGGCGTGTCGGACAATGCGGGGCGCGCGGTCATCGGAGTCTCCTTTTTTATGGCGGCCGCGCGGTGGGAACCGGTGCGCGGCGCGATGAGACTCCATTCTTTCGCTTTCCGAATGAAATATTCTTGCTAACTGGCCGCGCGTACGCGGCATCCGCGCGAAGGATCACGCGGCGCGCGCGTTTCCTGAGAGAGATTTCGCGAAATTGGGCGAGAGGCTGCGTTCAGCGCGCGGCGAGCGTCATGGAAACGTGTGCGGTTTCGGAATGCCCGCGCCGTGCTCGATGTCGGCGATCGCCTGTGCGTGCGCGGCGTCGATGGCCCGCGTGGGCGCGTCGAAGCCCGCGTTGCCGCCGACGGTCGTCCAGGGCTGCACGGGTCGGTCGCGGTGAGTGATCTGGTATTCGGCGTCCCAGCGCGCGCCCTGCAGTTCGATCGGGCGCACGTGAATCGCGAACACGCCAAAGAGATAGAGCTGCTCGGCCATGATCGCCTCCAGCCGGTCCTGCAGCGGCAGCATCAGGACCGATGCTTCATGGACGCGGCGCAGGGCGCGCCGCGCACACGCTAGAGTTCCAGTTCGCCAAGGATCCGATGCGCGAGCGCCTTGGCTTCCTCCATCGCTTCCTCCGGCGTGCCCGACAGGGTGTCCACTTCGTACACCGAGTTTTCGAGCGCTTCGCCGTCGTCGCGCGCCAGAGAGACCAGGCCCTGATACTGCGTGCCGTTCACGTCGCGAACGGTCGCGACGGCGGTGTAGATCCCTTTGGTGTAGGTGACGTCTTCCATAATGCCGCTCCCGATGGAAGGAATTTCCATCCTAGCACGTTGCGCGCGCGCGGTTGCGGGTGCCCGTGCGCGCAGCGCGGCGCGGCTCTCGTGCCGTCGCCCGGCCACGAACCGGCCCTAGTCTTCGAGCAGCGCGACGACCTCGTCGAGCGACGGCGAATGCGCGCCCGAGCGACGGCACGCGGCCGCGCCGGCCGCGAGCGCGAAGCTCAGATGCTGGCGCCACGAGCGCTGCGGCGCGCTCATCAGGCTGAACAGCAGGCCGCCGATCGATGCGTCGCCGGCGCCGACCGTATCCACGACGTCGACGCGCGGCGGCGCCGCTTCGATCGCTTCGTCGCCGGCGATGAGCGTCGCGAGCCCGGCGCCGCGCGTGACGAGCACGGTCGCCGACGGATTCGTCGCGCGCAGCGCCGCGATCGCCGCCGCTTCGTCGCGGCCGGCGAACAGCATCCGCAGGTCTTCGTCGGAGACCTTGATCAGGTCCGCGAGCGCGGTCATCCGCGCGAGCATCGGCGCGTAGCCGTGCGCCATCAGGTTGCGGTAGTTCGGGTCGAAGCTGATCTTCGTGCCGCCGCGGCGCAGGTCGGCGGCGAGCGTCGCGAGCGTGTCGCCGAGCGGCTGCCGCGCGAGACTGATCCCGCCGAAGTGCGCCCATTTCGCGTGCGCGCGCCAGCCGTCGGGCAGCCGCGCCGGATCGAACGCGAGATCCGCGCTGTTCTCGCCCATGAAGAAGTACGCGGGCGGATTCGCCTGATGGACGATCGCGAGCAGCGGAGGGCGCTCCACGCGCTGCATGAATCGCATGTCGAGGCCCGCCGCGACGCTTGCGGTCCACAGGCTGTCGGAGAAGCAGTCGGTGCCGAGCGCGCCCGCGCAGGCCGTCGGCACGCCGAGCCGCGCGACCGCGCGCGCGACGTTCCAGCCGGCGCCGCCAGGATGCGCGAGCCAGCTCGACGTCGTCGAATGGCACGGCGTGTCGACGCGCACGAGGTCGGTGAGAATGTCGCCCGCCGACACGAAGGCCGGGAAGCCGGAAGAGAAGTCGGGACCGGTGCTGCAGGTGCTCATTTCGCGCTTCCTTTGGGTTCGGGGCGGATTGCGTCGCCCGCATAAGCGAACGCGGCGCTGACGCCGACAGCGGGCGCCATTCCGCGTCCCGGCAGCGCGTTCAGCACTTCGTAGCACGCGCCCATCGTGTGATAGTCGGTCTTGCCCGCGGGGCTTTTTTCGTCGCTGTACTTGCGGTTGTCGCAAGTGAGGATCCGGTACCACGCCCCGTAGCGATGGTCGACGAAATGCGCCCAGCTATAGCGCCACAGTTCGTCGTACCAGTCCCAGAAGCGTTCGTTGCCGGTGCGTTTGCCGAGCAGCGCGGCGGCCGCGAACGTTTCGGCCTGCACCCAGAAATATTTGTCGTGGTCGCAGACGGTGCCGTCCGGACCGAAGCCGTAGTGCAGGCCGCCGTGGTCGTCGTCCCACGCGCGCGACATCGCCGCGTCGAACAGCTCGATCGCGCGCGGCGCGAGCCACGGCAGCGGACGGTGCCGCTCGAGGATCAACAGCAGCTTCGCCCATTCCGTCTGATGGCCGGGCTGGAAGCCCCACGGACGAAAGATGTTCGAGCTGTCTTCCTCGTTGTAGTGCCAGTCGACCGACCAGTCCGCGTGGAAGTGCTCCCACACGAGCCCTTGCGACAGCTTCGCCTGACGCAGCGTGATGTTCGACGCGACGCGCTCCGCGCGGTCCAGATAGACGAGGTGGCCGGTCGCCTCGTACGCGGCGAGCAGCGCCTCGGTCGTGTGCATGTTCGCGTTCTGGCCGCGATAGCTCGACACGATCCAGTCGGGCGTCGCCTCGTCCGCGTACAGGCCCGCCGCGCGGTCCCAGAAGCGATGTTCCATCAGCTCGAACGTCGCGCCGATCATCGGACGTGCTTCCTCGATGCCGGCCATCGCCGCGTGCGAAAACGCGAGCAGCACGAACGCGAGGCCGTAGCAATGGCGCGTGCCGTCGAGCGTGCGCTTCTTGCCGGCGCGCCATTCGATTTCCCAGTCGTAGCCCTGCTGCTGCGGATTCCAGTGAGCGTCGCGCAAAAACTGCAGCCCATGGCGCGCGTACGCCAGATAGCGCTCGTCGCCGAACTCGCGATACGCCATCGCATAGTTGAAGACGAAGCGGCAACTGCTGACGAGGTGACGCGTGCTCGCGTCGTACACCGAACCGTCGTCGCGGAAGTAGTGGAAAAAGCCGCCGCTTTCGTCGTACACGTTCGGCGCGTAGAAGCGCAGCGTGTCCTCGACGTGCGACAGCAGGAACGCGCGGTCCCGGAAGCTTTCGACCGGCGGCGCCTTCTGCGGACCGGCGTGCGGGCCGGCGTGTGCACCGGAACGCGGATCGTGGCGGGCGATGGCGGAGGCGGCGTTGTTGGCGTTCGTCATGGCTTTCCCATCAGGGCGTCATCGAAGTGTGGCGGGGCGGAATCCGCGAAGGCGGTCCGGTGGCCGGCGGCGGACGCATCCGTCGCGCGGGGATTCGTGGCGCCGGCGGCGGCGGCGGGCGCCGGGCCTCGCGCGGCATCCGGCGTGGCGGTGTCGGCACCCGGCGCGGTCGTGTCGTCCATCGTCGCGCAACCGGGCGACGCTGTCCGCGTGCTGCCGCGCACGACGAGCCGCACCGGCATGCGGATCTCGGTCGCGGTGGGGGCTTCTTCGAGCAGCAGTTCGACGCCGCGCCGGCCGAGGGCTTCCTTGTCGACGGCGATCGTCGACAGCGGCGGCGCCGCATGCGCGGCGGCCGCGATGTCGTCGAAACCGATGATCGCGATGTCCTCCGGCACGCGCAGCCCGTGCGCGACGCACACGCGCATCGCGGCGAGCGCCGCCGCGTCGTTGTACGCGAACACCGCATCGGGCCGCGCGCCGGGCGTCGCGCCGAGCAGTTGCTGCATCGCGAGCGTCGCGCCGGTATCCGGATCGAGGCCGCCTTCGATCGTCACGTCGAGCGACGGATCGAACAGCAGCCCCGCGTCGAAGAACGCGCGCCGGTAACCCAGCGCGCGCTGCGCAATGCTGAAATGCGCGAGCGACCCGCCGATGAACGCGACGCGCTTGCGGCCGAGCGCGAACAGATGCTGCATCGCGAGCGCAGCGCCCGCGGCGTTGTCGATGTTCACCGAGCGCAGGCCGGGCGCCCACAGGTCGATCAGCACGAGCGGCCGCTGCAGTTCGACGAGCGCGGCGAGCGTCTCGGGCTCGACGAAGCCCGCGACGGCGATCGCGTCCGGCGCATGCACGCGCAACTGCTGGACGACGTCGTCGGTGGGGCCGGCGGTGAGCAGCGCAGGGACGATCGCGTGTTCGCGGCACGCGTGTTCGACGCCGTGCAGCACGTGCGAAAAGAACGGGCTCGCTGCGAAGTTGTTGTGCTGCCGATGCAGCAGGAACGTGAGGCGCCGAATGCGCGGACGCAGTTGCGCGGGATCGTAGCCGAGCGAGCGTGCGACTTCGACGACGCGCTGGCGCGTCGCGTCCGACAGGCCCGGCTGATTCTTCAGTGCGCGCGACACGGTGCCGATCGACACGTTGGCCGCCCGCGCGACGTCGCGGATGGTTGTCCCCATGATGCTTATAGGCAGGCGGCGCGTACCTGCAGGGTTGCGCCGCGTTGCAGTGCTCGTTAGTGCGGGCAATTGTATAGTAAAAAACGGCCCGCAACGCTCACGATACGGTGGGGAAACCCGCACAACGTTCCGTGCGAGCGACCTACAAGCGTGTTCTCATGTGTTTAGTAAACGTCGCTAAACGGACCGCGTTTTTCGACAACCGGCTTCGATGGAATGGAGGCAACCATGCTGATCACCGTGCTGTTCGTCGTGCTGATCCTGATGCTCGTCGGCGCGTTTCCGTCGTGGCGATACAGTCGCTCGTGGGGCTACGGGCCGTCGGGCGCGCTCGCCATTGTGCTGATCATCGTGGTCGTGCTCGTGCTCGCGAAGGTGATCTAGCGGCCCGCTTTTTCTTATGTGTGTGATACGCGGTGCTAACGAATCCGATGGGAATATCGATTGCTGACCTCCGTAGGCGTCACGTTCGATAAAACGGAGGCAACATGCTTGGCACCATTCTGATCATCGTCCTGATCCTGCTGCTGATCGGCGCGCTCCCGTCGTGGCCGTACAGCCGCTCCTGGGGTTACGCGCCGACGGGCACGCTCGGCATCATCGTGATCATCGTCGTGGTACTCGTGCTGATGGGAACGATCTAGCGCCGGCCCGCGCAGTCGATGCGCGGGCAACAAAAAACCGCCGCATGGTGCGGCGGTTTTCGTCTCGGCGCAATGCGGAGCCCGGCGCACTGAACGCGCCGTGCTTCGCGACCGCCGCTTCAGCGTCGCAGCGCGGCGGGTTCGCGTGCGCCCGAGCGCGATTCGTCGCCGCTGCCGGCTGCGCGCTCGCCGCTCATGTCGCGCGCGCCCCAGCGCTGCGCGAGCGCCGCGCACACCATCAACTGGATCTGGTGGAACAGCATCAGCGGCAGCACGGCCGCGCCGACGCCGCTCGTCGCGAAGATCACCTTCGCCATCGGCACGCCGGACGCGAGGCTCTTCTTCGAGCCGCAGAAGATGATCGTGATCTGGTCGGCGCGCGAGAAGCCGAGGCGCTTGCTGACGAATATCGTGATCGTGAGCGCGATCGCGAGCAGCACGGCGTTCACGACCACGAGGCCGCCGAGCGCGGCGAGCGGCACGTGATGCCACAGACCTTCGATGACCGCCTCGCTGAACGCGCCATACACGACAAGCAGGATCGACCCTTGGTCGACGAACTTCGTCAGATGACGGTGGCGTTCGATCCAGCGGCCCATCATCGGCCGCAGCAACTGGCCGGCGACGAACGGCACGAGCAGTTGCAGCACGATGTTCCAGATCGTGTGCCATGCCGACGAGCCGGCGCCCGCGTGCTGCGTGACGATCACGCTGACGAGCGCCGGGGTGATGAAGATGCCGAGCAGGCTCGACGCGGATGCGCTGCACACGGCGGCGGGCACGTTGCCGCGCGCGATCGACGTGAACGCGATCGACGACTGCACGGTGGACGGCAGCGTGCACAGGAACAGCACGCCTGCATACAGCTCCGGCGTGACGATCGGCGAAAAGATCGGCCGCAATGCGAGGCCGAGCAGCGGGAACAGCACGAACGTGCACGCGAGCACGAGCGCGTGGAGCCGCCAGTGCGTCGCGCCGGCGACCACCGCCTCGCGCGACAGCTTCGCGCCGTGCAGGAAGAACAGCAGGCCGACGGCGAAATTCGTGAACCAGTCGAACGGGACCGTCGCCGCGCCGTGCACGGGCACCAGGCTGGCCAGAATCACTGTGCCGACCAGCATCAGTGTGAAATTGTCGGGGAGGAGTTTCGGACGAGCCATTGGTGAAAATCGCGGAGCGCAGCGGTAATGGAAAACCCCATATTGTCCGCGCGCCAATTTAAAAAGCAAATTCATTTGATGCATCGATTAATGAGCGGTTCGCATGATGTGTGCCTGACAGCACGTTGTCAGGGGCCGGCCGCAAGCCGCCGGAGAACCGGCGGCAAAAGACGCCAAGCGGCTGTTTTTCCGGTGAAAAGCCTGTGGTAACACCGTGTTACAACCCTTCAGCCGGCCTAACATTTTTTGGCTCGACACCCTGACAGCCGGCCCATAAATTACTTCTCAAAGGCCGTTGGGGCAGTGGCAGCAGCAACAGTTACGCGTTCTCGCTCGCATGTCCCGCAGGACTCTCCGTCATGCCCGATTGACGGACTTCCGAGGCTGCTCGTCGGGCAGGTGATGACGCACAATGCACGCAGGGTTGGTAAATATCGGACGGTGGCTGGTGGGCGCGGCGCTCGCGACGGCGGTGGGGGTCGCGCACGCGCAGCGCTGGATCGGGCCGTCCGGCGGGTTCGCGCAGACGGCGGTCGCGCATGGGATGGCGGGCGGCGGCCCCCGCTTCGGCGTGCTGCGCGCGAGTCCCGGCGCGGGGTTGCGCGGTTATCCGCTGCGCGTGCAGGAACCGTCCCGCTACGCGCGGCCGGCCCGCTACGAAGCGGCGCCGCAGTACGCGGGCGACGCGTCGCCCGACGAAACCCGCGGCTTCGACGCGCGCTACAACGAGGGCATCACGCCGGTCAGCGCGGAAACGCGGCCGATGCCGCGTCCGCCGGCCGATTCGCAGATGCGCGCCGGCTCCATTCGCGAAGACGTCGCGCGCTACAACGAAGAACGCGCCGCATTCCGCCCGTACGCGCGCGGCAACGGCGACACCCAGCGTCCGCCGATGCCTTCTCCTTACCGGAACTGACCGGCTCCTGGCGGACCAGGCCGAGCCGGCGTCCGCGCCCGATTTCCCCTTCCTCCTGACGACGCGCGCGTTCACCGACGTGACGCGCCGACGCGACACCTTTCATTGAAATCGCTCGTCATCCGGTTCCGGACGTATCCGCCGATCTTCACGGCGGCGCGGTGCGCCGCCGACCCGACGTAGACGGATCCTCCATCCGCTGCGCGCTATACCGGTCATAAGCGCTACTGATTTTGTCCGCAGATTCGGTCCGCGATGATGGCTCCGCCAGGGGGAGCCGGTGTGTCCGCATGCGACGCCATTGCGGCGAGTGGGCCGCGGCGCGAGTCGGCGCTCCGCCAGGTTTCGACAAAACAAGGAGAACCGATGAAAACAACCGCCAACCGTGTGCTGAAATCCGGCGCGCTCGCCGCCATGCTCGCCGTCGTATCGTGCGCGGCGCTCGCGCAGTCCAGCGTGTCGCTGTACGGACAGGTCGACGAATGGGGCGGCGCCACGAAATTTCCGGGCGGCGATCGCGCGTGGAATGTCGGCGGCGGCGGCATGTCGACGTCCTACTGGGGCATGAAGGGCGCCGAGGATCTCGGCGGCGGCTACCGGGCGATCTTCACGCTCGAAAGCTTCTTTCGCGCGCAGAACGGCCACGTCGGCCGCTTCGACGGCGACACGTTCTTCGCACGCAACTCGTATGTCGGCATCGAATCGCCGTACGGCACGTTCACCGCGGGCCGGCTGACGACGCATCTGTTCGTGTCGACGATCCTGTTCAATCCGTTCGTCGATTCGTACACGTTCTCGCCGATGGTCTATCACGTGTTCCTCGGCCTCGGCACGTTCCCCGAGTACACGACCGATCAGGGCGTCGTCGGCGACTCCGGCTGGAACAACGCGGTCCAGTATTCGACGCCGAGTTTCGGCGGGCTCTCCGGCTCGGTGATGTACGCGTTCGGCAATCAGGCGGGCGAAGCGGGCCAGCGCAAGTGGAGCGCGCAGGCGCTGTATTTCCACGGGCCGTTCGCGGCGACCGCCGTCTATCAGTACGTGAACTTCAACAACACGCCGGGCGACATCGGCAGCATTCCGAGCAACGACGTGACGATCGTCGGGCTCAAGAGCCAGGGCGTCGCGCAACTCGGCCTCACGTACGACCTGAAGTTCGTGAAGCTCTACGGCCAATACATGTACACGGACAACCGCGCGGACATCACGGGCAGCTGGCACGTGAACACCGCGCAAGGCGGCGTGACGGTGCCGGTCGGTCCGGGGACGGTGATGGCATCGTACGCGTATTCGCGCGATGCGGGCGGCCTGAACCAGACGCGCAACACGGCGGCGCTCGGCTATGACTATCCGTTGTCGAAACGCACCGACCTGTATGCCGCGTATATGTACGACCACATCGACAACCAGTCGTCGGGCGATACGTTCGGTGTCGGCGTCCGCGCGAAGTTCTGAACGTGGTGCGATACGCGTGACCTCGCCCTCGCGGGGCACGCGTTAGAGGCTGCGTTCGGTTTCGGGCTTGGCGGCGCGAAACGGCGTACTGCGTACATGGACGGCACATACAATGTCCGGCACCCACAACGACAAAGAGAAATACGATGCCGTTCGACCATTTCACGCCGTTTTCCGTATCTACTGAACACGGCGTCGACATCTTCGGGGTGAAGGGCGGCGAAGGACCGCCGTTGCTGCTGCTGCACGGCCACCCGCAGACGCATCTGATCTGGGAGCGCTGCGCGGACCGGCTCGCCGGACGCTTCACGGTGATCGCGACCGATCTGCGCGGCTACGGCGCGTCGTCGAAGCCGGCAGGCGATCCCGCGCACGCGACGTACTCGAAGCGGACGATGGCGGCCGACCAGGTCGCGGTGATGCGCCACTTCGGCTACGAGCGGTTTCTCGTGTGCGCGCACGATCGCGGCGCGCGCGTCGCGCACCGTATGGCGCTCGATCATCCGCAAGCCGTCGAGCGGCTGATGCTGCTCGACATCGCGCCGACGCTCGCGATGTACGAACAGACGAACCGTGCGTTCGCGACGCACTACTTTCACTGGTTCTTCCTGATTCAGCCTGAGCCGCTGCCCGAGGCGCTGATCGGCGCGAATCCGGACGTGTATATCGACCGCGTGATGGGAAGCCGGCATGCGGGGCTCGCGCCGTTCGCGCCGCACGCGCTCGATGCGTATCGCCGCGCGTTGCGGCAGCCGGGCGCCGTGCATGCGATGTGCGAGGACTACCGCGCATCGGCGACGATCGATCTCGACCACGATCGCACGGATATCGAACGCGGACGCAAGGTGTCGTGTCCGCTACGCGTGCTGTGGGGCGAGCATGGCGTGATCGAAGCGTGCTTCGATCCGCTCGGGCTATGGCGCAAGGTCGCGCACGACGTGAGCGGCCGCTCGCTGCCGTGCGGCCACTACATTCCGGAGGAAGCGCCCGATGCGTTGTTGGGCGAGATGCTGTCGTTTTTCGACGCGATCGAGCATTGACGGGCAGGTCCGCCTTTACTCCGGACTGCCTGGTGAACGACGCAGGCGGCACGCGAGCGCGACGTGCGTGTCACGCATCAATGGCCATGCAATCGTGCGGGTTTATCCGGCGACGCGCAGGCGGCGGCGATGCCCCATGCGTTGGGGAAATCACCGATGCGACGCATTTCTGCATGACGGTATCATGCGTTCGACACTGATCACGTCAGAGAAAAATACTGGCGCTCGTCTTTAACGGACGAGCGTCTTTTTTTGCGCGTCGCGCGCGCGTTCACGCATGCGCGGGGGCGCACAGCCGCTCGCCATCCACGACGATCGCGCCGCTTTTCGCGAGCTCGTTCGTCAGGTCGCGCAACAGCGCCGGCCATTGGCGCTCGGGCGCGAGCTGCATCGCAGCCGCGCGCATCGCGGCCGCGTCCCGCAGCATCGCGGCGAGCGTCGCGACGTGCATCTCGCGCACCTCCAGCAGCTTGAACACGATCAGCACTTTCAGCGCGTTTTTCGCGTTGCGCGCCGGATCGGCCGCAAGCCACGCAATCCGCGCGAACGCCCGTTCGAGCGCGGCCGCCACGCCGCAAAACGGTGCCCCGTGGCCGGGGATCACGATCGCGACGTCGAGCGTCGCGATCGTTTCGAGCACCGCCTGCTGTTCCGCGAAGCCGCTGTCGCCGTCGAGTTCCGGAAAGATCACGCCGAAGCCGTGCTCCCACAGCGCGTCGGCGCTGATCAGCACGCGCGCGTCGGCGCTGTGGAGCATCACCGAGTCCGGATCGTGGCCCGGCGCGCCGATCACCTGCCAGTCGAGGCCGCCGAGCGTGAGCCGCTCGCCCGGCGACAGCGTGCCGGTGAAGCCGAAGCGTTCGCAGGTCTGCCCCGTCGCGCGGAACGTGAGGCGCGTCTCGTCCCAGTCGCGCACCACGTCGGCCGATACGGCCGGAATCCGCGTGTCGCATCGCCATTCGGCCTGCAGGCGCGCGTTGCCGCCGCAATGGTCCGAATGCAGATGCGTGTTCACGATCAGATCGAGCGCACGCGCGCCGAGCGCGTGACGCACGAGCGCGACCGTCTGCTCCGCGTGCGTCGAGTAGCCGGTGTCGACGAGCGCGGCGTGCGCGTCGTCGACGAGCAGCACATTGTTCGACGACAGCCAGCCACGCTCGAATACGCGCACGGAAGGCGGCAGCGTCGCCGGCGATTTCATCGGGTCGGGCGTCAGCGTGCAGGTCTCGCCGACGTGGACGTTGCGCGCCGGCGTGTTCACGATGCGTCGGCGCGCGGCGCGGTGCGCGCGGTCATCAGTTGCGCGTGGCGCTCGTCGATTGCCTGCCAGACCGCGTGCTTTTGGTCGTCGTCGAACGACGACCAGTTCGCGATCTCGTCGATCGTGCGCAGACAGCCGTCGCACCAGCCGGTCGCGTCGTCCATCCGGCACACGTCGATGCACGGGGACGGCACTTTCGTGTCCGGCGTCATCGTCACGCGTCGCGCAGCGCGACGTCCACGACCGGCGCGCCGGTCAGCGCGGCCAGTTCCTGCGGCGTCAGATTGAACACCGCGTGCGGATGGCCGGCGGCGGCCCACAGGCTGTCGAGCGTGAACAGGTCCGCGTCGATCAGCGTGACGGGCGTCGTCGCGTGACCGATCGGGCACACGCCGCCGATCGCATAGCCCGTTTTCTCGCGGACGAACTTCGCGTCCGCACGCCCGATCTCGCCGACGTGCGCGGCGACCTTGCGCTCGTCGACGCGGTTCGCGCCGCTCGCGATCACGAGCACCGGCGCGTCGTCCTCGCGGCGGCGAAAGAGGATCGACTTCGCGATCTGCGCGACGTCGCAGCCGAGTCCGGCGGCCGCTTCGGCGGACGTCTTGCCGGTGTCGGGCAGCATCACGACCGGCTTGGCGTGGCCGCGCTCGCGCAGCAGCAGCGCGACGCGGCGCGCGGTGTCGGGCAGCGCGTCGAGATCGTTCGAAGGAGGGGTGAGCGTGGTTTCCGTCATGGGGTGGTTTCCGTCTTTGTCTCCTGGTGGCGCGCGCCCGCCTTCGCGAGCAGCGCCTTGCCCGCGCGCGACGCGTTGGCCCGGCCGATCGCGGTCGAAATGAAGTCGCCGGTCGCGACCACCTGATCGAGGTCCACGCCGGTCTCGATGCCGAGGCCGTTCATCAGATACAGCACGTCCTCGGTCGCGACGTTGCCCGTCGCGCCTTTCGCATACGGACAGCCGCCGAGCCCCGCGACCGACGCGTGGAAGATCGCGATGCCTTCCTGCAGCGCCGCATGGATGTTCGCGAGCGCCTGGCCGTATGTGTCGTGAAAGTGGCCGGACAGCTTCTCGCGCGCGAACACCTTCGTCACCGCATCGAACACCTCGCGCGTGAGCTTTGCGGTGCCGACGCCGATCGTGTCCGCAATGTCGATCTCGTCGCAGCCGATCGCGGCGAAGCGTTCGACGACGTCGACGACCGACGCCACCGGCACCTCGCCCTGATACGGACAACCGAGCGCGCACGACACGCTGCCGCGCACGCGCAGCCCGTGCTGCTTCGCCGCTTCGGCCACCGGCCGGAAGCGCTCGATGCTCTCCGCAATCGAGCAGTTGATGTTCTTCTGCGAGAACGCCTCGCTCGCCGCGCCGAAGATCACGATCTCGTCGGCGCGTGCCGCGAGCGCGCCTTCGAGGCCGCGCAGGTTCGGCGTCAGCACCGAGTACAGCGTGCCCGGCCGGCGCGCGATGCCGCCCATCACGTCGGCGGCGTCGGCCATCTGCGGGACCCATTTCGGCGACACGAACGACGTCGTCTCGATGTTCGCGAATCCCGCGGCCGACAGCCGGTTCACGAGTTCGATCTTGGTTGCCGTCGGCACGAACGCCTTTTCGTTCTGCAGACCATCGCGCGGCCCCACTTCGACGATCTTCACGGATGAGGGCAGGGTCATCGGTTGTCTCCTGTCTGTTTGATGCGATGCGCGTGCGGCGTGTGTCAGTACCCGCGCTTCACGTCGACGATGCCGCTCACCGCCTCGCCGCGCGACAGCGCCGCGATCTTGTCCGCGATCTGCGAGATCGCTTCGCGACGCAGCGTCAGTGCCGAGATGTGCGGCGTGATCGTGATGCGCGGCTCGCGCCAGAACGGATGCTCGGGCGGCAGCGGTTCGTGGCGGAACACGTCGAGCGTCGCGGCGGCGAGCGTGCCGTCCGCGAGCGCATCGAGCAGGTCCTGTTCGGCCAGATGCGTGCCGCGCGCGACGTTCACCAGATACGCGCCGCGCGCGAGCTTCGAGAACGTGCGCGCGTTCAGCACGTTGTCGGTGTCGGGCGTCGCGGGCAGCAGGTTCACGAGCACCTTCACGCCGTCGAGGAACGCGTCGAACCGCGGGCCGTGCAACTCGCCGGCGTACGTGTCGATGCCCGCGAGATGCTTGTCGCTGCGGCTAAAGCCGCGCACCGGCACGCCGAGCGCCGCGATCGCATGCGCGACCTGCGCGCCCAGCACGCCGACGCCGAGCACGCCGACCGTGAACGTGTCGTGCGGATGCGGCGCGAGCACGTTCCAGCTGCGTTGCGGCTGCGCGAGCGCGTATTCGTCGAAGCGCCGCTGATAGCGCAGCACCGCATGCGTCACGTACTCGCTCATCTGGCGCGCCATGCCGGAGTCTTCGAGCCGCACGAGCAGCGCGTCGCGCGGCAGCGTGCCCGGACGCGCGCGTTCTTCCGCGAGGATCGCATCGACGCCCGCGCCGAGATTGAAGATCGCGCGCAGGCCTTCGCGCGGCGCGAGCAGCTCGCGCGGCGGCCGCCAGACGACTGCGAAGTCGGCGGCCCCGTCGTCGCCCGGCTGCCATTCGCGCACATCGGCGCCGGGCAGCGCGAGCGCGAGATCGTGCAGCCACGACGCCGCATCCGACTGCGGGAGCCAGAACAGAACTTTCATCGACAAGCCTCCCCGCTGGCGGGACAAGCCGCGCGCATCACTTCGCGAACAGGCGGCCGATGTCGCCGAATGCCTTGAATTCGATCGCGTTGCCGCTCGGATCGAGGAAGAACATCGTCGCCTGCTCGCCGACCTCGCCCTTGAAGCGGATGTACGGCTCGATCACGAACTCGGTGCCGGCGGCCGTCAGACGGTCGGCGAGCGCCTGCCAGTCGTCCATCGACAGCACGACGCCGAAGTGGCGCACCGGCACGTTCTTGCCGTCGACCTCGTTGACGTTGCGGTGGCTCACTTCGTCCGGGGCGACGTGCGCGACCAGCTGGTGGCCGAAAAAGTCGAAATCGACCCACTCGGGGGAGCTGCGTCCCTCCGGACAGCCGAGCAGGCCGCCGTAGAACGCGCGTGCGTCTTCGAGGTTCAGAACCGGAAACGCGAGATGGAACGGCTGCAACGGACGCTGATTGACGCTTTTGCTCTGCGGCATGGTCTTTCCCGATGAGGGTGGCTGGTGAGGGCTCCCATTCTACTTTTTCGCGACAACGGGTGCGCAGGTTGCCGACGCGTCGGCCGAAACGCGCCGATGGGGCCGGATAAGAAGTAAAGCACGATAAATTGGTTCGGCCGGCGGGCGCCGCGCGCCACAATGCCTGACCGAATGTCCGCGCATCGCGCAACAGGAGCGACGACGATCATGTTTTCATGCGCTCAATCACGCTGGCCGCCGCGGCTCGTGACGGTGCCCGGCCTGCACGGCAGCGACGGCGCGCACTGGCAGACCTGGCTCGAACGGCAGTTTCCGCGCTCGCTGCGCGTCGAGCAGGAAGACTGGGACGCGCCGGATCTGCGGCAATGGGCCGACGCGCTCGGCGCGCTGCTCGCGCGCGAACGCGGTCCGTTCGTGCTCGCCGCGCACAGCTTCGGATGTCTTGTCGCCGCGCACGCGCTGCAAAACGGGGCGAGCGGCGCGGACGTCGTCGGCGCGCTCCTCGTCGCGCCCGCGAATCCCGACAAATTCCGCTATGCAGGCACGCTGGACGCGCGGCGGCTCGGCGTGCCGTCGATCGTGATCGGCAGCGAAAACGACCCGTGGATGTCGCTCGACGGCGCGCGCATGCTCGCGCAGCAGCTCGGCAGCGCGTTCGTGAATCTCGGCGACGCCGGGCATATCAACACCGCCGCAGGCTTCGGGCCGTGGCCGCGCGCGAAGTATTTCATCGATACGCTCGTGCATGGGGAGGCGCCGAGGCGGTTGCGGGGTTCGGAGGGGGAGGTTCGGCCGGATTCGCGCTCGGACTCGCCGGCCGGCGGGGATCGTGCGTTCGTCTGATGCCGTGCAGAAAGTTCGAAGTGAACTCGCCCGCAAGGACGTCGATCTCCTGAAAGGCGTTCTTCTTGAAGCCGCTGACCGCATCTGCGGGTGCTCGCGCGGCAATGCCACCAAGTCGGCGAATTTTGCGTGGGTCCCGTGCGCGCCGCTAGACTGCACGCTTGACTCACTGTCGGCCCGCGGGACGCGGGCACGCCGATGACCGACGACCTGCCAACCGCCACGACCGACACGACCGACACGCCTGCGCAACATCGCCACGAGGCGCAGCGCGCGCGCGCCGAGGGCGACGAACTGGCCGCCCTTGCGCACCTGATCGCGGCCGAGGCGCTCGAAGCGCGCGCAGGGAGCGCTGGATCGCAAGGGGCGGCACGGGTCGCCATGGTCGCGACGGGTTACTTCATGAAGGGCGATCACGCGCGTGCGCAGCGCTGGTACGAACTCGCGCTCGATCTCGATGCGGCGCAGGCCACGGCCTGGCAGAATCTCGCGGCGATCCACGAGACAGCGGGCCGCGGCGGCATCGCGGACCGTTGCCGCGACCGCGCCTATGCGCTGCAGCGTGTCTACGTGGAATCGTCGGGCGAGCCGGTGCGCCGCGTGTTGCTGCTGTGCGCGGCGCGCTCGGCGGGCAACGTGCCGATCGATCTGCTCGTGCCGACGCCGCACAACGCACGCATCAAATATGCGATCGACTACGCCGAGCCGCGTGAGGACGCCACGCTGCCGCCCTTCGATCTTGCATTCAACGCGATCGGCGACGCCGATATCGCCGCCCCGCTCGAGGCGCGCCTCGAGCAATTCGCACGTGTCGCGGCGCGGGGCTTGCTCAACGCGCCCGAACGGGTGGCGGCCACGCGGCGCGACCGCCTCCCCGCGTTGCTGGATGGCCTGCAAGACGTGCAGACCGCGCCGTGCATTCGAATCGACGCCGCCGATGCGCATGCGCAGGCGCGCATCGAAGCCGCCGGGCTGACGTTGCCGCTGCTCGTGCGCCCGGTTGCAACGCATGGCGGAGAAGGGCTGGTTCGTTGCGACACGCGCGCCGAACTGGACGCGGCGCTCGCGAGGGTATCGGCTCCGTTCTATGTGAGCGCGTTCCGCGACACGCGCGACGCCGACGACTCATACCGCAAGTACCGCATGATCTTCGTCGATCGCAAGCCGTATCCCTACCATCTCGCGATCTCGCCGCACTGGATGGTGCATTACTTCTCCGCGGGCATGGAGGGCGTGCGCTGGAAGCGGGAAGAAGAAGCGCGCTTTCTCGCCGATCCGGTCGCGGCGCTCGGCCCGGCCGCGATGGCCGCCGTCGCGGCTATCGGGCTGCGGCTCGATCTCGACTACGCTGGGGTGGATTTCACGCGCTTGCCGGACGGCAGCGTGTTCGTCTTCGAAGCGAATGCCACGATGCTCGTGCATCGCGAGCGCCCGGGCAGCGAATTCGCTCACAAGAACACCGGCGTGCAGCGCATCGCCGACGCGTTCGAGGCGATGATGGCCGCGCGCGCCCGCAGGGTTTGAGGCAGGACTCGAGGCGCGCGGCCGGGCGGGATCGGGAGCATCGGCTGGATCGGGCCGCCTCGGCCCACGCAAGCGCCGCGTCAGACCTTGTGCGATTCCCGCAAAATCCGCGCGGTATGCAGCGCGATCATCCCTTCCTCGTCGGTCGGGATCGCGAATACCGGCACGCGGCTGCCTGATGCGCTGATCCGCGGCTCGTTCGCGCGATTCGCGTCGTCATCCACCTCGACGCCGAACAGCGAGCCGAGCCGCGCGCACACGCCCGCGCGCACCGGCGCCGAGTTCTCGCCGATCCCCGCGGTGAACACGATCCCGTCGACCCCGCCGAGCGTCACGGCAAGCTTGCCGATGTCCTGCGCGATCCGGTACGTGTAGTACTCGACCGCGAGCTTCGCGCGGTCGCTGTCGCTCGGGAGCAATTCGCGCATGTCGCTGCTCACGCCCGACAGCCCCTTCAGCCCGGACTGCTGATAGAGCAGCGTCTCGATCTCGTCGTGGTCCATCCCGCTTTCCATCATCCACAGCACGGCGCCCGCGTCGAGCGCGCCGCAGCGCGTGCCCATCGGCAGGCCGTCGAGCGCGGTGAGGCCCATCGTCGTCTCGACGCTCTTGCCGTCGCGCATCGCGCACAGGCTCGCGCCGTTGCCGAGATGCGCGACGATCACGCGGCCCCGCGCGATCTCCGGCGCGACCGTGTGCAGCCGCCGCGCGATGTACTCGTACGACAGCCCGTGAAAGCCGTAACGGCGGATGCCCTTCTCGAAGTAGCTGTATGGCAATCCGAACAATTGCGACAGCACGCCGTTATGCGCATGGAACGCGGTGTCGAAGCACGCGACCTGCACGAGCTCGGGCGCCGCGTCGCGCACCGCGCGGATCGCCGCGAGATTGTGCGGCTGATGCAGCGGCGCGAGCGGCGTCAGCTTGTCGAGTTCGTCGATGACGGCGTCGTCGATCAGCACCGCGTCCGCGTGCTGCGCGCCGCCGTGCACGACGCGATGCCCGATCGCGGCGGGCGGCGTGTCGCGCAGCCCGACCGCGAGCACGAGCCGCAGCAGCCGGAACGCGGCGTCGTGATCGGACACCTGCGCGACCGGAAACGTCTCGTCGACGATCAGCCGGCCATCGGCCATGTGCGCGACGACGCGCGGCGTCAGTCCGATCGATTCGATCTGCCCGCCCGCGCCGAATATCGCGCGTGAGCCGCCGTCGGCATGCGGATCGTCGACCACGCGATACACCGAGCACTTGATGCTCGACGACCCCGCGTTGACGACGAGCACCACGTGGCCTTCCTGCGCCGGATGCGCGTGCTCGTGTGCATGGTCCTGTCCGGCCGGCGCGCCGGCGGCGAGGCCGACTGGCGTGCTCATGCGGCCTCCACGGTCTTGCGCGCACGTCGCGCGTGCGCGAGCAGCACGGCGATCGCGCAGCTGCCGATCCGCGAGCGCACGGTATCGGCGCGGCTCGTCAGCACGATCGGCACGCGCGCGCCGAGCACGATGCCGGCCGCTTTCGCGCCGGCCAGAAACGTCAGTTGTTTCGCGAGCATGTTGCCCGCTTCGAGATCGGGCACGAGCAGGATGTCGGGATCGCCCGCGACCTCCGAGCGGATGCCTTTGACGCGCGCCGCCTCGCGGTTGATCGCGTTGTCGAACGCGAGCGGACCGTCGAGCAGCGCGCCGGTGATCTGGCCGCGATCGCTCATCTTGCAGAGCGCGGCGGCGTCGAGCGTCGACGGGATCTTGTCGGTGACGGTCTCGATCGCGGACAGGATCGCGACCTTCGGCGCTTCGATCCCGAGCGCCTGCACGAGCTCGATCGCGTTGCGCACGATGTCGGCCTTGTCGTTCAGCGTCGGGAAGATGTTCACCGCGGCGTCGGTGATGAAGAGCGGCTTGTGATACGACGGCACGTCCATCGCGAACACGTGCGACAGGCGACGCTCGGTGCGCAGCCCGGTCGTCGCGGACGCGACTTCGTGCAGCAGCTCGTCGGTGTGCAGGCTGCCTTTCATCAGCAGCTCCGCGTCGCCGCTGCGCACCGCGAGCACCGCGCGCGCCGCCGCCGCGTGGCTGTGCGGCGCGTCGACGAGGGTCACGCCGTCGAGCGACACGTTCGCGTCGGCGGCGACCGCGCGGATTTTCGCTTCCGGGCCGACGAGAATCGGCACGATCAGGCCGAGGTTCGCGGCGTCGAGCGCGCCGGTCAGCGACGAGATGTCGCACGGATGCGCGACCGCCGTCGGAATCGCCGGGAGTCCGGCGCAGCGCTGTAGCAGCTCCGAGTACTTGTCAGGCGATGAAGTCATTCAGATCTCCATGCTGCATGCGGGTTCCGGTTCGCCGGCGCGTTGTTGCGGCGCGCAACGCGGTAACAGTGTAAATCAGCCATTCGCGCGACTGTTCGGGATCTGCCTTTGTCCGGCGTCAGTGCGACTTGGTGACGCGTCCGCCGTCACATCACCATCACAGGGAAGCGCGATCCTGCACTGTGACGTCCGCTTGACTTTGTGCGCATCGCTTCCTAGATTGCACTATTGCACTGCAGCATGACACGCCGGCGAAACCGGGCGTGCCATCGTTCCCCGGCCGGTCAGCATGCCGATGCCTCCCTTCATGGAGAAACGTGTCGTGGCAGTTCCCGCCTCCGCCCTGCCTTCCGTGTTCCCGCCGCCGAACGTGCCCGACGGCGTGGCTCCGCTCACCGACTATCTGCTCGACGCATGGCAGCGCAGCGTGCTGTTTCTCGACGCGCTGCGCGAACGCGGCAACGAGACGTATCTGCACGAAAAAGCCGGCATGCCGCCGGTGCTCGCGTTCGACTACGAGGTCGTCGCCGACGGCCGCGAACTCGAAGACCCGGCGAACTATGCGCTGCTGCGCATCGTGCCGAAGGAAGGCGGGCAGACGAATCCGCGCATGCGTCCGTTCGTCGTGATCGATCCGCGCGCGGGCCACGGTCCGGGCATCGCCGGCTTCAAGATGGACAGCGAAATCGGCGTCGCGCTGCGCAAGGGCCATCCGTGCTACTTCGTCACGTTCTTTCCGCTGCCTTGCGACACGCAGCGCATCCAGTCGGTCGCGCGCGCGGAGGCCGTGTTCCTGCGCAGGGTTCGCGAACTTCATCCGGACGCCGACGGCCTGCCGTTCGTGATAGGCAACTGCCAGGGCGGCTGGGCCGCGGCGCTGCTCGCCGCGTCGGCGCCGGAACTCGTCGGGCCGCTGATGCTCGCGGGCTCGCCGCTGTCGTACTGGGCGGGCGTGCGCGGCAAGAATCCGATGCGCTATTCGGGCGGGATGCTCGGCGGCTCGTGGGCCGCGTCGTTCGCATCCGATCTCGGCGACGGCCATTTCGACGGCGCGCATCTCGTGCAGAACTTCGAGTATCTGAATCCGGCGAATACGCTGTGGGGCAAGCTGTACACCCTGTATTCGAAGGTCGATACGGAGCGCGAACGGTTCCTGGAATTCGAGCGCTGGTGGGGCGGCCACTTTCAGCTGAACCGCGCGGAAATCGACTGGATCGTGCAGAACCTGTTCGTCGGCAATCAACTGACGCGCAACGAGGTGTACGCGCCGGGCGCGCGCGCGCCGATCGACCTGCGCAACATCCGCACGCCGATCATCCTGCTCGCGTCGTGGGGCGACAACATCACGCCGCCGCAACAGGCGCTGAACTGGATTCCCGACCTGTATTCGAGCGTCGACGAGATCGTCGCGAACGAGCAGGTGATCGTCTACTGTCTGCACGAGAAGGCCGGACATCTCGGGATCTTCGTGTCGTCGAGCGTCGCGAATCGCGAGCATACCGAACTGTTTTCGGCGCTCGACCTGATCGACGTGCTGCCGCCCGGTCTGTACGAAGCGGTGATCACCGACCGCAAGCCGGAAGCGGGGCGTCTCGAAGCGCTCGAAGGGCGCTACGAGATCCGCTTCGAGCGGCGCACGATCGACGACGTGCTCGCACTCGACGACGGCCGCGCCGACGAGCAGCCGTTCGAAGTCGTGCGGCGCTATTCGGCGATCAACCAGCGGCTCTACGACCTGTTCGTGTCGCCGTTCGTGCGCGCGTCGAGCAATGCGTTGTCCGCGCATGCGCTGCGCGAGATGCAGCCGTCGCGGGTCGAACGCAGCGTGTTCTCCGACGCGAATCCCGCGCTCGCGGTACTGCCGGCGCTTGCCGACACGGTGCGCACGCATCGCAAGCCGGTCGAGCCCGACAATCCGTTCGCGATCCTCGAAAAGCAGATGTCGGCGGCGATCGAATCGGCGCTCGACAGCTACCGCGACGCGCGCGACGCGTGGGTCGAGAGTGCGTTCTACGGCGTGTACGGCGCGCCGTGGGTGCAGGCGCTCGTCGGCGTGAAGCCGGACGTGCCGCTCAATCCGACCGCGCCGCCGCTGATGCAGCTGCGCAAGGAACTGGCGGCGCTGCGCCTGAAATCCGCGCACGCGAACCTCGAGAAAGGCACGGCGGTCGATGCGTTCATGCGCATCGTCGCGTACCTCGTGGACGAGATGCACACCGTGCAGTACCGGCCGTTCCAGAAGATGCGCGACCTCGCGCAGCAGTATCTCGGCGATCGTCAGCCGAGCATCGCGGAACTGAAGGAGGCCGCGCGGCGCCAGGGCTTCATCGTGCACCTCGATCCGCAGGCCGCGATCGACGCGCTGCCCGAACTCGTGCCGGACGTCCCGACGCGGCGTGCGTTGCTGGCGGCGGTGTATCGCGTGTGCACGGCGTCGCAGCCGCTCGACGGCGAGCGGCGCGAACGCTTTCGCGAGGTCGCGCGCGTGTTAGGCGTCGAGTCGGGCAGTGTCGAGCGGGGCCTCGCGTCGAACGAGGCGCCGAAGCTCGACGCTTCGGCGGTGTCGCCGGTCGCCGCGCTGCCGGATCGCAGCGACGGCCGTGACGGCGACGGCGATGGCGACGCGAGCCGCGCGCATGCGCCCGACGAAAACTCGAAGCCGGCCGCTGAACAAGCTTCGGCGCCGGGCACGCGATCGGCGTCGCCGGCGAAGGCCAGCGCGAAACACGTCGCGAAGCCCGCCGCGAAGGCGCGCGCTGCAGCCGGCGCGAAGCCGGCCGCGGCGGCGAAGCCCGCGAGACGCGCGCGGTCCGCCGCCGGCACGCCGGCGCGTGCGGCGGCGTCGCCGTCCGCGCGTCGGCGCGTGTCGCGCACGTCCGGCGAATAGCGTGCGGGCGGCGTATCGCGCTCGCCATCGCCCGCTGCGCCCATAGCTCGAAACTTGCCAAGCAAAGCCGCATCGCCGATAAGCATTCCCGAAGACCCCGCTGGAATCGTGCGCTCGCGCAGGAGATCATCGCGCAGCACCATCTGCGTCCGCGCGACGCCACGGTGCTCGCGAAGCACGCGGACGAGTTCAAGCCGCTGAAGACGTTCACCGTCGAGCAGTTGTTCGGCGGCTGGCAGAAGGCGCAGCAAACGCACTTCGCGGACGGCGGCACCTACGACCAGATCGTCGCGGGCCTGAACCGCTAACAAAAAAGGCGCTTCGGATGAAACCGAAGCGCCTTGTTCACACCGGACGGCGAGGGCGTTACTGAACGGATACGCCCGCGAAATTCTGCCGTCCGAACGGACTCACCTGATAGCCGCCGACGTCCGCCCGCGTGATCGCGGTGGCCACCGGATAACCGAGCGGAATCCACAGCGCCTGATCGTGGATGATCTGCTGCGCGGCCTCGTACGCCTTCGTGCGCTTCGCGATGTCCGTCGTCGCCTTGCCTTGCGCGATCAGCTTGTCGAGCTGCGGGTCGCAAAAGCGCGAGAAGTTGATCCCCGACTGCACCGCGTTGCAGCTAAAGAGCGGCGACAGATAGTTGTCCGGGTCGCCGTTGTCGCCGGCCCAGCCCATGAACAGCGTGTCGTGCTGACCCTGCTTCGCCTGCCGGATCAGCTCGCCCCATTCGATCACCTTGATGTCCGCCTTCACGCCGATCTTCGCGAAGTCGGCCTGCAGCAGCTCCGCGCCGACACGCGGATTCGGATTCAGCACGCTGCCGTTCGGACGCACCCAGATCGTCGTCGCAAAGCCGTTCGGGAAGCCGGCCGACGCGAGCAGTTGCTTCGCCTTCGCGACGTCGTGCGGCCACGCGGCGATCGACCGGTCGTAGCCCCACGTGATCGGCGGCCACGGGTTCGTCGCGGGCGTCGCGGTGTTGTCGAACACGGCCTTCAGATACGTCGCGCGATCGAACGCCATGTTCAGCGCCTGACGGACCTTCGGGTTGTCGAGCGGCTTCTTCTGCGTGTTGAGCGCGACGAACGCGGTCATGAACGCGGGCGTCTGCACGACTTTCAGCGCGCTGTTGCCCTTCGCGGCCGCGACGTCCTCGGGCTTCGGCGACAGCGCGATCTCGCATTCGCCGGTCTTCACCTTCTGCGCGCGCACGGCGGCGTCCGGCGTGATCGCGTAGATCAGCCGGTCGATCTTCGGTTTCGGGCCCCAGTACGTCGGATTCACGTCGTAGCGGATCACCGCGTCCTTCGTGTAGCTCTTCAACTGAAACGGACCGGTGCCGACCGGATGCGCGTTCAGGTCATTTTGCTTGCCGGCTTTCAGCAACTGGTCCGCGTACTCGGCCGGATAGATCGACGCGAAGCCCATCGTCAGGATCGACAGGAACGTCGCGTTCGGCTCGTTCAGCACGAATTTCACCGTGTGGTCGTCGACCTTCGTCACCGATTTGATCAGCTTCGACAGACCCATCGACTGCGCGTGCGGAAAGCCGCCCGTGCCCGCCACCTTGTGCCACGGGTTGTCCGGATCGAGCATCCGCTCGAACGTGAACACGACGTCGTCGGCGTCGAGCGCGCGCGTCGGCTTGAACCACGGCGTCGTCTGGAACGCCACGTTCGGCCGCAGATGGAACGTGACCGTGAGGCCGTCCGCGCTCACGTCCCACCTGTCGGCGAGCGACGGCACGACTTTTTTCGCGGCCTCGTCGTACGCGACGAGCGAGTTGAAGATCACGTCGGCGGACGCGTTCGTCGTCACGAGCGAGTTGTACTGCACGACGTCGAAACCGTCGGGGCTCGATTCGGTGCAGACCGTCAGCGGCTTCGCGACGGCCGGCGCGGCGGCGACCACGAAGGCGGCCGCGAGCGCGGCAAGGGCGGTGGCGGATGGCGTGAGGCGCATAGGTTCTCCGTTGTTCTGTGTGGCGTGATGCGAGGGCCGCGCGGCGGCCGCGCGCGGCGATGCCGGCGTTATCGCGCGGCGCGCGGCTTGCGAGGCGCGTTCTCGAACACGCGGTCGTACACCCAGCGCGGCAACAGACGCAGCAGCGCGGCGCCGACTCCCATCTGCCACGGGAACACGGCGAATGCGCGGCCGCGTGCGATCGCGTCGGCGCTTTTCGCGGCGAAGCGCGCGGCGTCCATCAGGAACGGCATCGGGTAGGGATTGTGAGCGGTCATCGGCGTGCGGATGTAGCCGGGCGCGATCGTGACCACGCGCACGCCGGCCGGCCGCATCTCGACGCGCAGCGCTTCGAGGTACGCGAGCGCCGCCGCTTTCGACGCGCTATACGCGCCGGACCCCGGCAGCCCGCGCACGCCCGCGACGCTCGCGATGCCGACGAGCGTGCCGCGGCCCGCGTCGCGCATCGCGCCGGCGAACGGTTCGAACGTCGCGACCATGCCGAAGTAGTTGGTGTCCATCACGTTGCGAAACGTGTCGAGATCGCCTTCGCCCGTCAGCACGCCGCGGCTCACGCCCGCATTGGCGATCACGACGTCGGGCAGCCCGTACGCGTCGACGAACTGGCGCGCCGCGTGGGCGAGCGCATCGGCGTCGCGCACGTCGGCGGGATAGATCGAAATCGAACAGCCGGGATGGGATTGCCGGAACTCGGCGAGGGCGTCGGCGCGGCGCGCGACGAGCCCGAGGATCGCGCCGCGCCGCGCGTATTCGGCGGCGAGCGCGCGGCCGATCCCGCTCGACGCGCCGGTGATGAAGACCTTCAGCGGTTCGCTCATGCCGGCGCGTCGGTGCTTACATCTTCTTCGCGCGGACCTGGGCGACGAGATAGTCCATCACCTGGATCGCGCCCGGCAGCGTGCCCACGTTCGACGGTCCGGTCAGATAACGGCCTTGCACCGCGATCGTCGGCACGCCGTCGATCTGGTAGTTCGTCAGCACCTGCTGGTCGCGCTTCAACGCGCTCTGCGTCGAGAACGAGTTGTACGCGTCCATGTACTTCTGCTTGTCGACGCCGAGCGTCGACAGGAACGCCACCTGGGCTTCCGGCGTGAGCAGGTAGTTCTTGTTCACGTGGATCTCGTGGAAGATCGCCGGCGTGAGCTTGCGATCGAGGCCGAGCGCTTCGAGCGCGTAGAACATCTTCGAGTGCGGGATGAAGTCGTCGCGGAACGCGACCGGCACGCGCTTGAACACGACGTCGGGTTGCTGGCGCTTGATCCAGTCTTCGAGGTACGGGTTGAACTCGTTGCAGTGCGGGCAGCCGTACCAGAAGAATTCGATGACCTCGATCTTGCCGGCCGGCACGTCGACCGGCTGCGGCGTTTTCAGCACCGTGTAGTCCTTGTCGGCGACCGGTGCGGTGGGCGAGGCATGCGCGCCGCCGACAGCCATCAGCGAAAGCGAAAGGGAAAGCAATAACGAACGAAGGAGTCTTTTCATGTCCTGTACCTGCGTTGACGTACATCGGCGGGCGGCTGCCCGCCACGTTTGCCGGCGCGGCCGGGCGGCGCGCCGGGCGGCTCAGTTGCGCGCGGTGCTGCGTCGCGTCGCTTGAGAACCTGTCGACTCTGAGGTGAAACCGCGCCGCGCGGGCGGCCGCCCGAGGCGGCCGGCACGCGCCGACGCGCGAGATTACTGCTTTGAAAAGCGGATCACCGCAGTATCGACGCCCGCATCGGACAATCGTTGACGCACGGAGTTCATGTCTTCGAACTTGGCGAACGGTCCGACACGGACCCGATAATACGTGACACCGCCTGCATCGCGCTGCGTGACCTTCGATTCGAAGCCCTGGAACGCCAGCCGCGCGCGCTGCTGTTCGGCGTCCGACGCGGTCTTGTACGCGCCGACCTGCAGGAAGTAGCCGGTGTTCGCGTCGCTGGCGCTCGGGGCGGGCGTGGGCTGACCCGGCTGCGCGGGCTTCGGCGGCTGGTTGTTCGCGAGCGCCGGCGGCTGCTGTCCCGGCGCGCTCGCCGACTGCGGCTTCTTCGCGACGACAGCCGGGTTATCGCCGGTCGCCGGCTTCGGCGCCTGCGCGACGCCGTTGTCCGCGCCGAGGTTCGCGTTGGCGTTCGGATTGGCGTTCGCGCTGGCGCTCGCGCCGGACGGCGGCACTTCGACGATCTGCGGCTCGTCGAGCATGCCCGACGACTGCGACTGCGCGGTGGACTGCCCCGGCGCCGTATTCGGCGGCGCCGGCTGAGCGGCCTGCGGCACCGGCTGGCCCGGCGACTTGCCCTGCAGCACGCGATTCGGGTCGTACTGGTTCTGATTCTGGTTCGAACCGTTGTCCGGCGCGGCGGCCGGCGGTGCGACCTTCGAGACGAACGGCGTCGGCGTGCGCGTGATGTACAGCGCGACCACGACCGCGATCGCGAGGCCGACGATCAGCCCCAGCACGACGCCGAGAAAGGTTCCCCCGTACTGCTTCGACTGCTTTGTAGTGCGGCGCGGTTTTGCCATCGTCTGAATCACCTGCAAACAAGAGAATCCTGGAATGGCTGCCCGCGGCGCGCGTGGGCAGCCCCAAACGTGTTGCTCCGGATCGGCCGGCGGGCGTTACATCCGTTCGGGCGCGGACACGCCGATCGTCGCGAGGCCGTTGGCGAGCACCTGACGCGTCGCCGCGAGCAGCGCGACGCGCGCGTCGCGAAGCGCCGCATCGTCGACGAGAACGCGTTCGGCATTGTAGAACGAGTGAAACTCGGCGGCGAGTTCGCGCAGATAGAACGCGACCGCATGCGGCGCCAGTTCGTCGGCGGCGTGCGCGAGCATGTCCGGGAATTCCGCGAGCTTCGCGATCAGCGCGAGCGCGCGCTCGCTCGCGAGCGGCGCGAGATCGACCCGCGGCAACGACGCCTCGTCGCCCTGATGGCGCGACTTCCATTCGCCGATCACCGACGAGATCCGCGCATGCGCGTACTGCACGTAATACACGGGGTTTTCGTCGTTCTGCTTCAGCGCGAGGTCGATGTCGAACGTGAACTCGGTATCGGCCTTCCGCGAGATCAGGAAGAAGCGCACCGCGTCGCGGCCCCGGCGGATCGTCGCCTCGTCGATCTGGTCCGGCGCGGCCTCGCTGCCCGGCGTCGCGCCGCCCGACCATTCGATCAGGTCGCGCACCGTCACGTAGCTGCCTGCGCGCTTCGAGATCTTCACTTCCTGACCGTCGCGCATCACGGTGACCATCTTGTGCAGCACGTAGTCGGGATAGCCCTTCGGAATGCCGATGCCGAGACACTGCAGGCCCGCGCGCACGCGCGCGATCGTGCCGTGGTGATCCGAGCCCTGGACGTTGATGACCTTCGTGAAGCCGCGCTCCCACTTCGTCACGTGGTACGCGACGTCCGGCACGAAGTACGTGTACGTGCCGTCGGACTTGCGCATCACGCGGTCCTTGTCGTCGCCGTAGTCGGTCGTCGAAAGCCACAGCGCGCCGTCCTGCTCGTAGGTCGCGCCGGCCGCGACGAGCGCGTCGACTGCCTTCTGCACGCGGCCTTCGGTGTACAGCGACGACTCCAGGTAGTACTGGTCGAACTTCACGCCGAACGCCTGCAGGTCGAGATCCTGCTCGTGACGCAGATACGCGACCGCGAAGCGGCGGATCGCGTCGAGATTCTCCGGGTCGCCCGCGCCCTTCACCGGCTCGCCGTCCTTCGCGGCGACCGTTTCGCCCGCGAGGTAGTCGCGCGCGATGTCGGCGATGTATTCGCCGTTGTACGCGGCTTCGGGCCAGTCCGCGTCGCCGGGCTTCAGGCCGCGCGCGCGAGCCTGCGTCGACACGGCGAGGTTGTGGATCTGCACGCCGGCATCGTTGTAGTAGAACTCGCGGTGCACCGCATAGCCCTGCGATTCGAGGACGTTCGACAGCGCGTCGCCGAGCGCCGCCTGGCGGCCGTGGCCGACGTGCAGCGGTCCGGTCGGATTCGCGGACACGAACTCGACGAGCACGCGCCGGCCCGCTTCGCGCTGCGAGCGGCCGAATGCTTCGCGCTCGGCGAACACCGCGCTGACGACCGCGCGCTTCGCCGCGGCCGCGATTCGCAGATTGATGAAGCCGGGGCCGGCGACTTCGGCCGATTCGACCAGGCCGGCGGCATCGGGCCGCGCGAGCAGCGCATCGACGATCTGTTGCGCGAGCTGGCGCGGATTCGCGCGCAGCGGCTTCGCGAGCTGCATCGCGACGTTGCACGCGACGTCGCCGTGCGCGGCGACCTTGGGTCGCTCGAGCGCGATCGTCGGAGCGACGAACGCGGCTTCGGCCGCGCCATCAGCGGCCTTCGCCACGTCGGCGACGGCGCTGGAGAGCAGGGTCTCCAAAGTGAGTTTCTGTGCGGGCAGCATGCTTGGTTGCAGTCCTGTGCGGAGTAATCGGGAGAGGGCCGGCGCGGCGTGGCCGGCTCTTTCGGATGTTCGGTGGAGGACGACGGGGGCGGGCCGAAGCGGCCTGTCGCGACGGTGCGTGTGCGGGCGGCCGCGATTTCGGCGCCGGGTTTCGCACGGTCGCGCCGCTTGTCGCAGCGCCCTCGGGTAATTCCGTCCAGACGGATTTTAGCAGGTGCTAATATGTGTAACGGGACGCGCTGCCGGCTCGAGCGCGCGGTGGCCGTGCGGTTTTGCCGGCTCACGCACCGGCGCGACGCGTCACGGCATCGACACGAACAAAGGGAGTACCCCATGCTGGTCACTTTCAAATGTCATGCGGCGCCGGATGTCATGATGATGGACAATCTCGCCCAGTACCTGCTCGGCATCATCGGCAAGCGGCTCGGTCAGCGCGGCGTGATCGCGCACGACGAACTCGATACGGCGATCTCGAAGCTCGAAACCGCGATTGCGGCCGACAAAAAGGATCGCCAGGAACACGAGGGCCATTTCCACGGCGGCGAGGAGGGCCACGATCCGCACGAGCCGCCGATCGGGCTCGCACAGCGCGCGTTTCCGTTTCTCGACATGCTGCGCGCAGCGCGCAAAGAGCAGAACGACGTGGTCTGGGGCCTCTGAGCCGCCAGTCGCCGCGCAACGGCGATAAACAAAAAGCCCGCTCATGTGAGAGCGGGCTTTTTTTTCGTGCTGACTGCCGCGCGTCTTTCTTCGGACCTGGCCGGCTCGCCGCTCACTGGCTTGCAGACGGCGCCGCCTCGGCCGCTTTCTTGCCCGCATGCTTCTTCGCGGTCTTCGGCTTCTTCACGTGCTTTTCGGTCGGCGCGGAGTACGACGACACCGCGCTCGATTCCTGCGACGCGGCGCCGGCGCCCTGCGCGAACGACGGCTGCGCAAGCGATCCCGCGCCGGCCGCGACCAGCATCAACACCATCTTCCTCATGGGTTTTCTCCGTGGACGAGTGCTGCTTTTAAGGATGTGCTGGCGAACGGCCGAGCCGTTCACGTCCCGAGAGCTTACCCAGCCGAAAAAACTCCGGCGCGTCGTTGCAGCCGTTACAGCAGCGGCGCGAGCGCGCGGCGCGCGTCGTCTTCGGCGAGCGACATGCGGCGCGCGTAATCGGCGAGCTGATCCGCGCCGATCTTGCCGACCGAGAAGTAGCGCGCGTCCGGATGCGCGAGATAGAAGCCCGACACGCTCGCCGCCGGCAGCATCGCGAGCGATTCGGTCACGCTCATGCCGATTTCGTTCGCCTGCAGCACGTCGAACATGTCGCGCTTCACGAGGTGGTCCGGGCACGCCGGATAGCCCGGCGCCGGACGAATGCCGCGATACTGCTCGGCGATCAGCGCGTCGTTGTCGAGCGTCTCGTCGGCTGCGTAGCCCCACAGGTCGCGGCGCACGCGCGCATGCAGCGCTTCGGCGAACGCTTCCGCGAAGCGGTCCGCGAGCGCCTTCAGCATGATCGCGCTGTAGTCGTCGTGATCCTTTTCGAACTGCGCTTCCTTCACGTCGACGCCGATGCCCGCCGTCACCGCGAAGAGGCCGATGTAGTCGGCCACGCCCGAGTCCTTCGGCGCGATGAAGTCGGCGAGCGAGCGGTTCGGACGCATCGCGCCGTCCACCACCGGACGCACGCTCTGCTGGCGCACGTTGCGCCACGTGAGCGCGACTTCGCTGCGCGACTCGTCCGTGTAGATCTCGATGTCGTCGTCGTTGACGGTGTTCGCCGGCAGCAACGCGATCACGCCGTTCGCGGTCAGCCAGCGGCCCTGAATCAGCCGCGCGAGCATCGACTTCGCGTCGGAGAACACGCGGCGCGCCGATTCGCCGACGATCTCGTCGTTCAGGATCGCCGGATACGGGCCCGCGAGATCCCACGTCTGGAAGAACGGGCCCCAGTCGATGTAGTTCGCGAGGTCGTTCAGGTCGTAGTTGCGGAACACGCGCCGGCCGATGAACTTCGGCTTCACCGGCGTGTAGTGCGCCCAGTCGATCTTCGTCTTGTTCGCGCGCGCCTCTTCGAGCGTGACGAGCGGCTGCGCCTTGCGGTTCGCGTGCTGGTCGCGGATGCGGTCGTAGTCGGCCTTCAGTTCCGCGAGATACTTCGCCGCGCCTTCGTCGGACAGCAGGTTCGACGCGACCGACACCGAGCGCGACGCATCCGGCACGTACACGACCGGCCCTTCGTAGTTCGGCGCGATCTTCACCGCGGTGTGCACGCGCGACGTGGTCGCGCCGCCGATCAGCAGCGGGATCTTCTTCACGCGGAAGTAGTCGTCGCGCTGCATTTCGGACGCGACGTAAGCCATCTCTTCGAGGCTCGGCGTGATGAGGCCCGACAGGCCGACGATATCCGCGCCCTCGACCTTCGCCTTCGCGAGGATCTCGTTGCACGGCACCATCACGCCCATGTTGACCACTTCGAAGTTGTTGCACTGGAGCACGACCGACACGATGTTCTTGCCGATGTCGTGCACGTCGCCCTTCACGGTCGCGATCACGATCTTGCCTTTCGCGCGCACGTCGCCGCCCGCTTCCGCGAGCTTGCGCTTTTCTTCTTCGATGAACGGGATCAGATGCGCGACCGCCTGCTTCATCACGCGCGCCGACTTCACGACCTGCGGCAGGAACATCTTGCCCTGACCGAACAGGTCGCCGACGATGTTCATCCCGTCCATCAGCGGGCCTTCGATCACGTTGATCGGCCGGCCGCCGCCGCCCATGATCTTCTCGCGCGCTTCTTCCGTGTCGTCGACGATGAAGTTCGTGATCCCGTGCACGAGCGCGTGCGCGAGACGCTGCTCGACGGGCTGGTTACGCCATTCGAGGTTCTCTTCCTTTTTCGCGGCGCCGGTCTTGAACTTGTCGGCGCTTTCGAGCAGACGGTCGGTCGCGTCCGCGCGGCGGTTCAGCACCACGTCCTCGACGCGCTCGCGCAGTTCCGCGTCGAGGTCTGCATAGACGCCGAGCTGGCCCGCGTTCACGATGCCCATGTCCATGCCGGCCTGGATCGCGTGATACAGGAACACGGTGTGGATCGCCTCGCGCACCGGATCGTTGCCGCGAAACGAGAACGACACGTTCGACACGCCGCCGCTCACCTTCGCGTGCGGCAGGTTCTGCTTGATCCAGCGAGTCGCGTTGATGAAGTCGACCGCGTAGTTGTTGTGCTCCTCGATGCCGGTCGCGACCGCGAAGATGTTCGGGTCGAAGATGATGTCTTCCGGCGCGAAGCCGACTTCGTTCACGAGCACGTCGTACGAGCGCTTGCAGATCTCTGTCTTGCGCTGGAACGTGTCGGCCTGCCCCTGCTCGTCGAACGCCATCACGACGGCCGCCGCGCCGTAGCGGCGGATCAGCTTCGCGTGATGGATGAACGGCTCCTTGCCTTCCTTCAGCGAGATCGAGTTCACGATCGCCTTGCCCTGCACGCACTGCAGGCCCGCTTCGATCACGTCCCACTTCGACGAGTCGATCATGATCGGCACGCGCGCGATGTCCGGCTCGGAGGCAATGAGGTTCAGAAAGCGCACCATCGCCGCTTTCGAGTCGAGCATCGCTTCGTCCATGTTGACGTCGATGACCTGCGCGCCGTTCTCGACCTGCTGGCGGGCGACCGCGAGCGCGTCGTCGAACTGGCCGTTCAGGATCATGCGCGCGAACGCCTTCGAGCCGGTCACGTTGGTCCGCTCGCCGACGTTGATGAAGAGCGTGCCCTCGTTGACGTTGAACGGTTCGAGGCCGGAGAGTCGCAGGGTGTGGTCGGTCATGGCGTTGGGCCGGTGCTTGAGAGGTTCGATGCGTCGGGGTTCTTTTTTTGCTGCGCGCAGCTTCGTTACGCGGCGTCGCGATACTGGCCCGGCCAGCGGCGCGGCTTCACTTCGGCGAGCGCCTTCGCGATCGCCGCGATGTGGTCCGGCGTCGTGCCGCAGCAGCCGCCGGCGACGTTCACGAGACCGGCGCTCGCGAATTCCTTCAGGAGCGCGGACGTGTCGGCGGGCGTTTCGTCGAAGCCGGTGTCGCTCATCGGGTTCGGCAGGCCGGCGTTCGGATAGCACGACACGTAGGTGTCGCACAGCTTCGACAGCTCGGCGATGTACGGGCGCATCAGCGCCGCGCCGAGCGCGCAGTTCAGGCCGAACGTGAGCGGCTTCGCGTGACGCAGCGAATTCCAGAACGCCTCGACCGTCTGCCCGGACAGAATGCGGCCCGACGCATCGGTGACGGTGCCGGAGATCATGATCGGCAACAGCTCGCCCGTGTCCTCGAACAGCTGGTCGAGCGCGAACAGCGCGGCCTTCGCGTTCAGCGTGTCGAAGATCGTCTCGACGAGGAACAGGTCCGCGCCGCCGTCGAGCAGCGCTTTCGCCTGCTGGTAGTACGCCGCGCGCAGCTCTTCGAACGTCACGTTGCGCGCGCCCGGATCGTTGACGTCCGGCGAGATGCTCGCGGTCTTCGGCGTCGGCCCGATCGCGCCGGCGACGAAGCGCGGCTTGTCGGGCGTCGCATAGCGGTCGCAAGCGGCGCGCGCGAGTTTCGCCGACTCGACGTTCATCTCGACGGCGAGGTTTTCCATCCCGTAGTCGGCCTGTGCGACCGTGGTCGCGCCGAACGTGTTGGTCTCGATGATGTCCGCGCCCGCCGCGAGGTACTGCTCGTGTATCTCGCTGATGATCTGCGGCTGCGTGATCGACAACAGTTCGTTGTTGCCCTTCACGTCGCGCGGATAGTCCTTGAAGCGTTCGCCGCGGTAGGCCGCTTCGTCGAGCTTGTAGCGCTGGATCATCGTGCCCATCGCGCCGTCGAGGATCAGGATGCGCGACGCGAGGAGCGCGGCGAGGGCGCCGCCGCGCGTGTACGGGCGGTTGGCGGCAGCCGGAGTGGCAACGGTGGCGGCAGGCTGGTTCATGGCGAACGGCGGCGTGAAGCCGGCAGGTCAAGGAAACTGTCAATTGTAGCCGCTGCGGCTAAAGCCCGCGCGGACGGTCCGACGTGAGCGGCCCGGACGCCGCTGAAAGAAAAAGCCCCATCCGGCTGGACCGGATGGGGCTGCGATGCCCGGGTGTCGTGGAGAGGGAGAGGTCAGTGCAGCACGACCGGGTGGTGCATGAAACTGTCGAACTGCCCGAGGAATTCGTCGACTTCGTCGAGCGACTGATCTTCTTCGATCAACTTCTGCACATCTTCACGGAAACGCGCCGCCATTACGCCATCAATGAAAATTTCGCGCCGCGCGTTCTTGTCCACGATTTCGTACCCGCCGGACCTCATGGCCAGATGGCCGTCCTGCGGCGGAAATTCGACTACGCAATAGTTGGGGCTGTTGTAGATCATTTGCATGGCGACACTCCTTATTCCTGTGCTCCCTCGGCATCTGTTTCCCTTTCGATGCGTACGTGGAGCGTGCATGCTGGAAATTCAAGGGGTGGACCCGATTCACCTCTCTCTCTCTTTTTCGCCGGAATGTGCTGGTTAGACCGGCGAGCGCAGAAACGTTTCCAACAGCGCCGCGAACCGCCGCGACCCTTCGACAGGGGCCAGATGCGCGGTATCCAGTAGTTCGAAACGTGCATCTTCGATCGCGTCGGCCATCGCCTTCGTTGCCGCAGGCGGCGTGCCAGCGTCGAGTCGGCCCGCGACGGCCAGCGTGCGCGTGCGCAGTTCGCGAAGTTGGTCGTGCACGTCGAAGTCCCGTATCGCTTCGCATGCCATCGCATAGCCTTGCGCGGGGGTACGTAACAAAACTTCACGAATCGGTTCGACGGCTTCCGGATGCTGGCGCCGGAAGTCAGGTGTAAGCCAGCGGTCGAGCGTTGCGTCTGCAAGCTTTTCGATCCCTTGCTGGCGGACTGTCGCCGCGCGCTGATCCCATGTCGCGCGGGCGTCGGGCGCGGTGCGGCTCGCGGTGTCGGCGAGCGTGAGCGACAGCAGGCGCGACGGATGCGCGAGCGCGAACGCCTGCGCGACCATGCCGCCTATCGACAGGCCGACGAGGTGCGTCTTGCTCGCGCCGAGCGCATCGAGCAGCGTGTTCAGGTCATCGGCGAGATCGGCGATCGCGAACGGACGCGCGGAAAGCGCGGTCGAGCCGTGACCGCGCAGGTCATAGCGCATCACGGTGTACTGATGGCGGAAATGGCCGGCGAGCTGGTCCCACACCGACAGGTCGCCGCCGAGTTGATGGATGAACGTGAGCCACGGGCCACCGCTTTCGTCGTCGAGCACGTAGCGGGTGTCGATACCGTTGACAGTCACTTGCATGAGGTTTCCTCCTGCGCCAATGAAGGGGTAGTGAGGCCGATTGCGAGGTGCTGCGTGGTGTTCTGGTGGTTCTGGTATCCGTGGGAGCAAGCGGCGCGCCTCGTGCGCTTTCTTTCCGGCCGGATCGTCGTGGTGGGCCGGCCCTGCGCGGGATTCGCGCGCTTGTCGCCGGTCGTTCGCTGTCGTGACGTGGTGCGCGGGTAATGCGTGTGGCATGACCAGTATGCGCCGGTCGTGTAGTTCGTGCGCGATCGTGCGCGGCGGCGGGCCGTCGTTACGGCTTCATCGTCGGGCCGGGCGGAGCGGCGGGTTCGGCGTTCGCGGGTGCGGGGACTGCTGCGTCGGCGGGGGGCTGGGCGGGGGCTGCCGCAGCGGGGGGCGATGGGATGCCGGACGCAGGTGGGGATACGGGCTGCGGTGCGGCGGGTGCTGCTGGTGATACGGCGGGCGCGGGCTGTGGTCCGGCCGGTGCGGGCTGTAATGTGCCAGGCGCGGTCGGTGATGTGCCGGGTGTGGCCGATGGCACGGCGGGTGCGGTCGTCGATGTGCCGGGCGCGGTCGATGGCGCGGCAGGCGCGGTCGTTGACGTGCCGGGCGCGGTCGATGGCGCGGCAGGCGCGGTCGTCGATGTCGCCGGAGCGGTCGATGCGCCGGCGCCGCCGGTCACGCCGTTCGGCGGAGCCGTCGTATCGACTGGCGTGCGCGCGCCGCTCGTGTCGTTCGCATCGGCCGCGCCATTCGCTCCGGCCCCCTGATCGGGAGACTGGACCGAAGGCTGCGCCTGCGTCGCGGCTGCGTCAGAAGGTGCGCCCGACGCGCCCGGCACCACGAGCGGTCCGCGCCACACGAGTTCGAACTGCGTGCCGTTAGGCTCCGTCTGCACGAGCCGCACCGGCAACCAGCCGAGCGACGGCGCGAGCCACACGTCGATGCGCCGCCGGTCGCCGTCGTGACGCGGCAGCCGCATGAAGTGGCGCGCGCTCACGTAGCCGTGGTCGGTGCCCACCGATTCGTCGCCGATCGTCGTGATCGGCCATGTCTCGCCGCTGTCGTTGTCGGCGACGAAGAATTCGCGCGTGACGCCCGGCTTGTACGTGTCGGGATCGCCGCGCACGAGGCTCGCGAGCTGCATCACCATGCTGAAGCGATCTTGCGCGCCGTCCGGCAGCGGCAACGCGTTCGGCGTGCGCGTGAACGCGATCTGCTTGCTGTCGTGGTTGAACGTCGTCACGTCTTCGGGGCGGTGTCCGCGTTTCTCCGCGTACTGGTCCGGCGCGAGGCCGAAGGCGTCGACGTGTCCGCGACTCGCCCAGCTGAACGTGCCGATGAACGGCAGCGGCACCGACACGATCATCTCGTAATGCTGGCCGTCGCTCGCCCAGTGAATCGTGCCCGGCTGGTTGCGCACCCCGTTGTAGAACGTGTCGTAACTCAGATCGGCGGACGGCGGCACCGAGAACTTCGTGCCGTGCGAAGCCGGGCCCGGCTGCGCGGACGGATGGTCGCCGCTGCCGGAAGCCTGCGCGGCCTGCGCGCCGACGGGCGCCGAGGCGGCCGCGGGTGACGACGCCGGTTCGGCCGCGGGCGCCGACGCCGGTTCGGCCGCCGCGCTCGACGCGGGCTGGGCCGGCGCCGCGGGGGGCGCGGCGACCTTCGGGCGCGGCGCGCGCGCGATCGCGGTCAACGTATGAGGCGGTGCCGCGTGGGGTTTCGGCGTGGCCGGCGCATGTGTGGCCGGCGCATGCGCGGCAGCCGCAGGCGGCGCGACGCGCTCGATCTGCTGCGGCTTGAGCAGCGCGATCTGCACGGGCACGTGCGTCGGCGGCGCGGGCTGCGCGATGTCCCGATGACGGACGAACCACTGCGCGGCGAGCCAGTGCAGCGCGGTCACGGCGACGAACGCAGCCACCCAGCGCGACGCGCGAGCGCGGCGCGAGCCGGAAGACGCAGTGCGCGACGCGCGCCGGTTGGTGACAGTCGACGACATGAAAAGCCGATAGTGGATCGATAGTGGACGATTCAGAATCGGTTCGTCGCACCGAAGCAGGCCTTCGCGAACCGAACCGCCATTGTCCCGCATGTGCGACTTGCGCGCCGAAGCGGACCGTCCGCCACTCGTCACCCGCGCGCGACCGGACTGTACCCCAATTCGTACGACAACTTGTGCGCGCAGTCGCGCAGCGCCGTCGCGACTTCGCCGTCCCAGCGAATGTCGAACGCGCCTTCGTGCCCGAGCGCGATCAACCCGAGCGCGAGATCGCCCGTCGCATCGAACACCGGCGTGCAGAACGCGTGGATCGTCGGCAGCAGCATGCCTTCGACGCGCGCCGCGCCGTGTTCGCGAACTTCCGCGAGCGTGCGTTCGAGCGCATCGGCGGTGCGCGGCGCGATGCCGGCCGATCCGTGCCGCGCGTCGCGCAGTTCGCGCTCGATCATCGGGCCGGTCTTGCTGCGCGGCAGGTACGCGGCGAACAGCAGACCCGTTGCGGAGCTGAGCATCGGCATCACGTCGCCGAGCTTGAGCGCCGCCTTCGCCGGATGGCTCGATTCCATCCAGTGCACGACCGTCGGCCCCTGGTTGCCCCACACGGCGATGCCGACGGTCACGTCGAGCGCGTCGCGCAGTGCGGCGAGCGCGACCCGCGCGAGCTTCACGCCATCCACGCGAGCGAGGCGCGCGAGGCCGAGTTGCAGCGCGAAGCCGCCAAGCTCGTAACGACCGGACAGCGGATCCTGCGCGACCACGCCGAGCCGCAGAAAGCTCACCAGATAGCGGTGCGCCTTCGCGGCGCTCATGCCCGCGCGCTGCGCGAGATCGCGCAACATCATCGCGCGCGGTTCGTTCGTCAGCACGTCGAGCAGCCGGAAGCCGACTTCGATCGACTGGATGCCGGAGCGCGGCTTCTCTTCGGCGGCGTCGATCGACAGCGCGTCGTCGTCGTCGGACGGATCGGCGATCGCGCTATCGCCGGGATCGGGACGAACGGTGCGGGTGGATGGCGGCATGACAAGCGTCGGGGAAGGAGACGGCAGCAGGACTTCACGACGGCGCGCCCGTCATTCCTGTGGCGGCGCCGATTCACCATCGTAGAATACATTTCCCTTATCGTCACCCACGCCTCGCCCATGAAACTTGCCACGCTGAAGGACGGCACCCGCGACGGTCAATTGATCGTCGTGTCCCGCGACCTGCACACCGCCGCGATCGCCGATGCGATCGCGCCGACGTTGCAGCGCGTGCTCGACGACTGGCGCTTCTACGCGCCGCAGCTTCAGGATCTGTACGACGCGCTGAATCACGGCCGCGCCCGCAATACGTTCCCGTTCAACGCGAGCGACTGCATGGCGCCGCTGCCGCGCGCGTTCCAGTGGGCCGACGGTTCGTCGTACGTGAATCACGTCGAACTCGTGCGGCGCGCGCGCGGCGCCGACATGCCGCCCGAATTCTCGACCGACCCGCTGATGTACCAGGGCGGCAGCGACGACTTCGTCGGACCGGGCGACGACATCGTCTGCGCGTCGGAAGACTTCGGCATCGACTTCGAAGCGGAAGTCGCGGTGATCACCGGCGACGTGCCGATGGGCACGTCGCCCGAGCACGCGCTGAAGTCGGTGCGCCTCGTCACGCTCGTCAACGACGTGTCGCTGCGCAACCTGATTCCGGCCGAACTCGCGAAGGGCTTCGGCTTCTTCCAGAGCAAGCCGGCGAGTTCGTTCGCGCCGGTCGCGGTCACGCCGGACGAACTCGGCGCACACTGGCACGAAGGGCGCGTGCATCGTCCGATGATCGTCCACTGGAACGGCAAGAAGGTCGGCCATCCGGACGCCGGCGCCGACATGGTGTTTCATTTCGGCCAACTGATCGCTCACGCCGCGAAGACCCGCAACCTGCGCGCGGGCGCGATCGTCGGATCGGGCACGGTGTCGAACAAGGATGCGACGCGCGGCTACTGCTGCATCGCGGAGAAGCGCTGTCTTGAAACGATCGAGCACGGCGAACCGCGCACCGGCTTCATGCAGTACGGCGACACCGTGAGGATCGAGATGCTCGACGACGCGGGCAAGTCGATCTTCGGTGCGATCGACCAGGCCGTCGCGCCGCCCGCGAACGCCGGCTGACGCGCGGGCTGCATCGGTTTCTCCGCAAGCGTTTCGCCGCAAGCGCTTCGCGTATGGGTTTCGCCGGATGCGGCGGCGCGCGGCGCGCGGCTACACTGGCGTGGCCGACGGCCGTAGCCGGCGCTGCGCGTCGTGACGCGCACCCCATCGCCGAGGTTCAGCAGCGAACGCACAAGGAGACGTCCATGCAACAGACCCGCACGAGCCGTCCGACCCGCGTGCTGCGCGTCTTCGCGCTGGCGGCCCTCATGATTCCGGCGTTCGCGCTGGCGCAGGTGAAGATCGGCCTCGTGCTGTCGCTGACGGGGCCGGCCGCGTCGCTCGGCATACCCGCGCGCGACACGGCGGCGCTGCTGCCGACGGACATCGCCGGGCAGAAGGTCGAGTACATCGTGCTCGACGACGCGTCGGACACAACCCAGGCCGTCAAAGACGCGAAGAAGCTGATCGGAGACGAGCACGTCGACGCGATCATCGGCGCGTCCACCACGCCGGGCACGCTCGCGATGCTCGACGTGGTCGCGAAGGGGCAGACGCCGACGATCTCGCTCGCGTCGTCCGCGGCGGTCATCCAGCCGGTCGACGCCGAGCGTCGCTGGATGTTCAAGACGCCGCAGACCGACGCGATGATGCTCGCCGCGATCATGGAGCACGCGGCGTCGCGCGGCGTGAAGACGATCGCGTACATCGGCCAGGCCGACGCGTTCGGCGCGACGTTCTACTCGGATGTCGTGCGCAGCGCGCAGCAGCATCACATGACGGTGATCCGCAACGAACGCTTCAATCGCGCGGACCCGGTGATGATCAACCAGGCGCTGAAGATCGTCGCGCTGCATCCGGACGCGGTCATCGTCGGCGCGGGCGGCACCGCCGCCGCATTGCCGCCGAGGGCGCTGCGCGAGCGCGGCTACAAGGGGCTCATCTATCACAACCACGGCGTCGCCAACCGCGATTTCCTGCAGGTGTGCGGCACGGACTGCAACGGCACGTTCGTGCCGGTGAGCCCGGTGCTCGTCGCGTCGCAGCTGCCGCAGGACTGGCCGACGCGGCCCGTCGCGCTCGACTACGTGTCGAAGTACGAGGCGCGCGACGGCGACGGCAGCGTGTCGGCGTCCGGCGCGTACGCGTGGGATGCGGGGATGCTGCTGCAGAACGCGATTCCCGTCGCGCTGAAGAAGGCGGCGCCCGGCACGGTCGAATTTCGCCGCGCGCTGCGCGATGCGCTCGAAAGCACGCGCGATCTGGCGGTCACGAACGGCGTCGTGACCATGAGCCGTACCGATCATCTGGGCCTCGGTCCGCACTCGCACGTGATCGTCAAGATCAGCGACGGGGAGTGGCTCTATCAGCCGCATTGACCAGCGTGGAGTGTTCACAACCCGCATGCAAACGAGCAAACGTCAACGCACGGAGCACCGATGAGCGATTCCTTCTATGCGCACTACCGCGCGCTGCGTGTGCATCGTCATCCGCACGGCGTCGTCGAGATCGTGATGAGCGGCGAGGGCGCGAACCAGAGCGGACTCGCGACCGCCGACGCGCAGATGCACCGCGAACTGGCCGAGATCTGGCGCGACGTCGATCGCGATCCGGAGGCGCGCGTCGCGGTGATTCGCGGCGAGGGCAAGGGCTTCTCGGCGGGCGGCGACTTGAAGCTCGTCGAGGACATGGCGCTGCATTTCGACGTGCGCGCGCGCGTATGGAAGGAGGCGCGCGATCTCGTCTATAACGTGATCAACTGCAGCAAGCCGATCGTGTCGGCGATGCACGGGCCCGCGGTCGGCGCCGGGCTCGTCGCGGGGCTGCTCGCGGATATCTCGATCGCCGCGAAGAGCGCGCGCATCATCGACGGCCATACGCGCCTCGGCGTCGCGGCCGGCGACCACGCGGCGATCGTCTGGCCGCTGCTGTGCGGGATGGCGAAGGCGAAGTACTACCTGCTGCTGTGCGAGCCGGTGAGCGGCGAGGAGGCGGAGCGCATCGGGCTCGTGTCGCTCGCGGTCGACGAGGCCGACCTCGTGCCGAAGGCGTTCGAACTGGCGACGCGGCTCGCGAACGGCTCGCAGACGGCGGTGCGCTGGACCAAATACGCGCTGAACAACTGGCTGCGGATGGCCGGCCCGAACTTCGATACGTCGCTCGCGCTGGAATTCATGGGCTTCGCGGGCCCGGACGTGCGCGAGGGCGTGAACTCGCTGCGCGAGCGGCGCACGCCGGACTTCACGGGCGGCGATCCGTTCTGAGCGTCGCGGGCGCGCGACGTGCGGCACCGAACAACGAAACAACGAAACGACGAAACGACGAATCTGCAGTCGCATCCACACCACTCGACACCGACACAAGGAGAACCGCATGACCGACACCCCAGGCGCCGCGCCGCCGTTCCCGGGCTTTCCCGGCTTTCCGCCGGCCGAGATGCTCGACCGCATGTGGGGAATGATGCGTCTGACGCCGTTCGGCAGCGCGTTCCCGGGCGCCGAGCCGGGCGTGGCGCAGGGCTTCGGTCCGTCGCTGTCGATGATGTCGGACCTGATGGCGCCGCTCACGAACGTCGAGGAGCTCGACAAGCGGATCACCGACATGCGCGCGGTCGAGCAATGGCTGAAGCTGAACCTGAACATGCTGCAGTCCGCGATTCAGGCGCTCGAAGTGCAGCGCGCGACGCTTGCGACGCTGCGCGCGTTCGGCACGTTCGCGCAGGCGCAGATGACGCCGCCGCCGTCGCACGCCGATGCGCCGGCCGCGCCGAAGCCGGCGCCCGGCGCGCAGCAGGCCGCCGAGCCCCCCGCCGACGACACCCGCGCCGCAGCGGCCGGTGCAGCGCCCGGCGCAGAGGCGCCTCCCGCGCAGACGCCGCCGTTCGACGCGTCCGCGTGGTGGAATCTGTTGCAGTCGCAGTTCAACCAGCTCGCGCAGTTTGCGATGGCGCAGCCGGCCGCGGCCGCCGAGGGGATCGCGAAGGCCGCTGCGGCCGCGGGCGGGGACAAGCCGGCGGCGTCCGGAGGAAAGCAGGCGGGCGCATCGAAGCGACCGCCTGGCCGCGCCGCGCCGCGCGCCGCGAAAAAGACGCCGCCCAAGGCCGAATAGCGTTCTGTCCCCGTCAAAACCCGAAAGACCGGCGTGCTATCATTGTGTAAGTTTTTTCGCCGTCCTCGTCAGGGGATCTCCGTCAGGGCACGTTCCATGCGCAGCGAAGCCCGTCCGGTCGGATTCCGTGCTGCGGCAGTTTCGCGGAGCGACGTGGTGGACGGCCAGCCGGCCGCGTCGCGGCCGGCGACGCGGGCGAGCGAGTGGCCCGCACAGCGACCGGGTATCAGGGCAGCCAGACGGCACGAAGCAGGCAGCCAGACACGGACGAGCGAGCGAGGCCGGCATCGCCGGCCGACACCCCGGTTTGACGGACTTTCAGATCCTGCCCGTGAGGCTGCCCCGCCACACGGAGCGTCTGGACGCCTGATTACCGCGTAAAATCAAATGCTTTGCCTGCGGCGATCCGAATCACGCGAAACCGGGTCCGCGGCCAGCTACGAAGAATCGTCATGCGCAGAACAGGGGCGGGACTATGAACACGATGCTTTATCCGGAACTTTACAAATCGCTCGAATCCGTCCGCTGGGACATGGAAAAGGACATCCCCTGGGACAAGTTCGACGCGTCGCTCCTCACCGACGAGCAGGCGAAGACCATCAAGATGAATGCCATCACCGAATGGTCCGCGCTGCCCGCGACGGAAATGTTCCTGCGCGACAACCACCACGACAGCGACTTCTCGGCGTTCATGAGCGTCTGGTTCTTCGAGGAGCAGAAGCACTCGCTCGTGCTGATGGAGTACCTGCGCCGCTTCAAGCCGGAACTCGTGCCGACCGAGGAAGAGCTGCACGCGGTGCGCTTCGAGTTCGATCCGGCGCCGCCGCTCGAAACGCTGATGCTGCACTTCTGCGGCGAAATCCGTCTGAACCACTGGTACCGCCGCGCGGCCGAGTGGCATACGGAGCCGGTGATCAAGGCGATCTACGAAACCATTTCGCGCGACGAGGCGCGTCACGGCGGCGCGTACCTGCGCTACATGAAGAAGGCGCTGACGAATTTCGGCGACGTCGCGCGCGCGGCGTTCGCGAAGATCGGGGTGCTGATGGCGTCCGCGCGCCGCACCGAAAAGCCCCTGCATCCGACGAACCTGCACGTGAACCAGTCGCTGTTCCCGCGCGACACCGTGCAGTCGCGTCTGCCGGATCCGGAGTGGCTCGAGCGCTGGCTCGACGAGCAGATCCGCTTCGACGACGGCTGGGAAAAGAAGGTCATCGAACGGATTCTGCACAACCTGTCGATCCTGTTCGAGCGCACGTTCACGACCGCGCAGGAACTGAACCGTTATCGCAAGGAAGTGGTGTCGCGCCTGCAGGCCGCCGAGCCGGGCGCCGGCGCCGCCGCGCAGCAGCCGGCCTGACCGGCTGCGCGACGCAGCGCTCTGATTCGATGACAGCCGACGGTCCGGTGCGCTCACGCGTGCCGGACCGTTTGCACTAGTGCTTCCGCTTTTTCGTTTTAATTCGCCGTTCCCTCTGCTCCCCCGACTCCGATGCCCGCTTCCTTCGAACGCAAGATCACGACGCGCGACGCGCTCGCTCAGCAACGCTCCTCGCTGCCGGGTCCGGTGGTGTTCACGAACGGCGTGTTCGACATTCTTCATCGCGGTCACGTGACCTATCTCGCGGATGCGAAGGCGCTCGGCGCGACGCTGATCGTCGGCGTGAACAGCGACGCGTCGGTGCGCATGCTCGGCAAGGGCGACGACCGGCCGATCAACCGCGAAGACGACCGGATGGCGCTGCTCGCGGCGCTCGAAAGCGTCGACTGGGTCGTGATGTTCGACGAAAAGACGCCCGTTGCGCTGATCGACGCGCTGCGCCCGGACGTGCTCGTGAAGGGCGGCGACTACGACATGGACGTGTTGCCCGAATCGGCGCTCGTGCGCGGCTGGGGCGGCCGGGCGCTCGCGATTCCGTTCGAGCACGACCGCTCGACGACGAAGCTGCTGCAGAAGGTGCGCGCGCCGCGCGACTGACGGCGGCGCTTGCGGCTCGCTGTTGCCGGCTTACTGCGACAGCGGCTGGGCCTGCACGTTCGGCTGCGCGACCGGGCCGCCGATCGTCGGCAAGTCGGCCGACGCCGACGGCGGAATCGGCCGCACGAGCAGCCGCTCCGGATGAATCTGCCGGGCCAGGTGCCCGCCTTCGTGCCGCCCTGCTGCGGGCGGCGGGCCGAATACGCCGGCGATCGCCGCGAAGGCGGCCAGGTTGGCGACAAGCAAAAAGACGATCAGCCAGCGCAGCATCGTTCAGGGCTCCGTTGAATTCGCGCGTGAAAAGAGAGACGGCCGGACGGCGGCCGGGGCGTCGCGGCAAGCAAGCAGTGGGCAGACAACGGCGCGCATCATGCGGGGTGCGGAGGCGCCGCCGCGATCCGCGCAAGACCCGACAGCACGAGCGAGTCGTGACGCGTAAAAGGCGCCCGCAGCGCGGCGATCACCTCGTCCGCCGCGCCGCCGCTGACGACGAGCCGCACCGGCGCCTTCCACGTGTCGTTCAGTTCGCGCCACATGCGCTCGACGAGGCCCGCCTGCGCGAGCGCGCAACCGGCCGAGATCGAGCCGTGGGTGTCCGTCGCGAACGACGGTCTCGCCGCTTGGGCGCCGGCCGTGGCCGACGCGTCGAGCACCGGCAACTGCGCGGTGTGTTCGCCGAGCGAGCGCATCATCAGCGACCAGCCCGGCGCGATCAGTCCGCCGACGAAGTGGCCGTCCGCGCGGACCGCTTCGAGCGTCGTCGCGGTGCCGAACGTCGCGATCAACAGCGGCTCGCCGGGAAACGCGGCGTGCGCGCCGATCATCCCGGCCCAGCGGTCGCTGCCGAGCGCCTCCGGCGTACCGTAGCCGTTCGTGATCCCGCATTGCTGCGCGCACGCGCGAATCGTCGTGCGCGGCAGGCCTGGCCAGCGCGCCTCGATCAGCGCGTCGATATGGGCGGCGACGCCCGCGCCCGCGACGTTCGAGATCCACGCGCCGGCGGGCGCCGGCAGCGCGGCCCAGTCCGGCACGTCGCGATCCGCGTGAGCGAGCGCGCCGCGCGGCTGCAGCGTGCCGTCGGCCTGCGCGAACGCCCACTTGATGCGGCTATTGCCCGCGTCGATCACGAGGCGCGGCGCACCGCTCATGCGCGCGCCCCGGCGATGCGCAGCGACAGGTCGCCGGTCGTCACGGTCTCGCGGCCGCGCGCGGTGTCGAGCAGCAACTGACCGCGCTCGTCGACGCCGACCGCGACGCCGCGCATCACCTCGACGCCCTGCTCGAACAGCGCGACTTCGCGGCCCGCGTAAGCGTGGCACGCGTTCCAGCGCGCCTGGAACGGCGCGAAGCCGTCGGCCCCGAAACGCTGCAGCGCGGGTTCGAGCGCGTTCAGCTCGGCGGCGAGCGTGTCCGTCAGATTCGCGTTGGGCAGCACGCGCGACAGCGCGGTCGGCGTCGTGCCGGGCAGCGCGCCCGCGGTCCCGGCGGCGGCGTCGCTCGTCGCGCGCGCCGACGCATTCATCGCGCCGACCTTCGCGGCGAGTTCGTCCGCGCCGCGCACGTTCGTGCCGATGCCGATCACGACCGCGGTCGCGTCGCGCGTCGTCCACGCGGTTTCCACGAGAATGCCGACCAGCTTGTCGCCTTCGAGCAGCACGTCGTTCGGCCACTTCAGCGCGATCTGGCCTGGCGCCGCGACCGGCAGCGAGCGCAGCCCGTCGACGAGCGCCGCGCCGATCGCGAGCGGCAGTCCCGCGAGCCCTTCGACGGGCCGCGGCAGCACGCACGCGAGCGAGAACAGCAGCGCGTCGCCGGGCTGCGCGATCCACGCGCGGCCGCGCCGGCCGCGTCCGGCGGTCTGCAGGTACGCGACGCGCACGATCGGCCGCGCGAGCGCGTGCACGTCGTGCGGCAGCGCCTTCACGCGCGCCATCAGGTCGGCGTTCGTGGAGCCGGTTTCTTCGACGATTTCGATCGGCCAGTCGTTCGCGGCGGGCCCGAACAGCGTGACCGCGCGGTCGCGGTCGATGCGCCAGTCGTCGGCGCGGCGGCCGCCGTGTGCGGCAGCGGAGGGCGGGGGCGTATCGGTCATGGACGGTATTGTAGGGCCTCGGCGCGCCCGTTCGCCGATCTGGCCGGCAGTCGGGCGCCGCTCTCGCGCCGCGTCGGCGGTGTGCGGGCATGACCGCGTAACAGGGTGCGTTCGTTACAATGCGGTTGACCTTATTCTGTCAGAACACCTACGCCTTGACCCAAGAGACGCCCCCCGGCCTCGAAATCGCGGCCGGTTCCCACGGGAAGATCGTCCGCCTTTCCGGCCAGTGGACTGCGCTTGCGCTCGCGCGCGACCGCGACCGGGGCGGCGCCGTGCTGCGGCTGCGCTCGCTCGTCGGCGAGCGGATCCGCCAGTGGGATCTGTCGCGCGTCGAGAAGATGGATCACGTCGGCGGCCAGGCGCTGTGGCGTGCGTGGGGCCGCAAGCTGCCGGCCGACGTCGTCGCGCTGTCGGACACGCAGCGCGACATCTTCGAGCGCATCGCGCTGCTCGACGCCGTGCGCGAGGCGCCGGAGACCGTCGAGCGCATCGATCCGGTCACGCGGCTCGGCCTCGCGATCTTCGCGTTCTTCGATCATCTGTACGGCGGCGTCGCGATGTTCGGCCGCGTGGCGCTCGATCTGTTCGCGGTGGTGCGCCACCCGAAGCTCACGCCGTGGATCGAGATCTCGTCGAACATCTACAACGCGGGCGCCCGCGCGCTGCCGATCACCGCGCTCGTCGCGTTCCTGATCGGCATCGTGCTGTCGTATCTGTCCGCGCAGCAATTGCGTTTGTTCGGCGCCGACCAGTTCATCGTCAACATCCTCGGGATCGCGGTGATCCGGGAACTCGGGCCGGTGCTGTCGGCGATTCTCGTCGCGGGCCGGTCGGGCTCGGCGATCACCGCGCAGATCGGCGTGATGCGCGTGACCGAGGAACTCGACGCGATGCGCGTGATGGGCATCCCGCACGGCCTGCGTCTGATCCTGCCGCGCGTGATCGCGCTCGGCGTCGCGATGCCGCTGCTCGTGCTGTGGACCAACGCGATCGCGCTGCTCGGCGGTGCGATCGCCGCCGACGTGGTGCTCGGCATCGACGTGGGGTATTTCTTCCGCTCGCTGCCGGGCGCGGTGCCGATCGCTAATCTGTGGATCGGGCTCGGCAAGGGCGTCGCGTTCGGCATGCTGATCGCGATCGTCGGGTGTCATTTCGGCTTCCGGATCAAGGCCAATTCGCAGAGTCTCGGCGAAGGCACGACCGCGTCGGTCGTCACGGCGATCACGATCGTGATCCTCGCGGACGCCGTATTCGCGATCCTGTTCCAGAACGTGGGGATCGGATGAACACGCCGCTGAAGGAGGCCGTCCGCGATCTGCCGCTGCCGTCGATCGGCGAGCCGGTGATCGAGGTGCGCAACGTGACGAAGCGCTATGGCCGCAACATCGTCCATCAGCATCTGAACCTGGAGGTGCGCCGCGGCGAGATCATCTCGCTCGTCGGCGGCTCCGGTTCCGGCAAGACGACGCTCGTGCGCCAGATCTTGGGGCTCGAGAAGCCGACGTCGGGCACGATCCGGCTCTTCGGCGAGGACCTGTCGGCGATCGACGAAGAGAGCGCGCGGCTCATGCGCAGCCGCACCGGCATGCTGTTCCAGCACGGCGCGCTGTTTTCGTCGCTGTCGGTGTTCGACAACATCGCGCAGCCGGTGCGCGAGCTGGGCCGCGTGCCGCCCGACCTGCTGCGCGAGATCGTGATGCTGAAGCTCGAGATGGTCGGCCTGCCGTGCAAGCACGCGTCGAAGATGCCGGCCGCGCTGTCGGGCGGGATGATCAAGCGCGTCGGCCTCGCGCGCGCGATCGTGCTGGAGCCGGAGCTGCTGTTTCTCGACGAGCCGACGGCCGGGCTCGATCCGCGCTCGTCGGACGAAGTCGTCGAGCTGATCAGCACGCTGCATCGCGCGCTCGGACTGACGGTCGTGCTCGTCACGCACGACCTCGACGCGATGGTCGCGCTGTCGACGCGCGTCGCGGTGATCGTGGAGCGCAGGGTGCTGGTCGCCGCGCCCGTCGAGGAGGCCGCGGGCGTCGACGATCCGTTCATCCGCGAATACTTTCTCGGCATGCGCGGCCGGCGCGCGCTGCAGGCGCTGCCGCCCGCGCGTCGCGCGAAGCTGCCGCCGGCGGCGCTAGCGCCGGCGTCGGTGGACGTGGCGCGGTGATCGCGCCGAGGGACGACGCGCGACACGCGCACTGAAGGCCGCGCGCTCCCGGGCGCGCGCAACGAGGGATTCTGACGATGGAAAACAAACCGCATGCGTTCTGGGCTGGTCTCTTCACGATCGGCCTCACGTGCGCGATCGCGTTGACGGTGTTCTTCTTCAGCGCCGATCGCACCGTGCGCGTGCCCTACGACCTGATCGCGACGAGCAACGTCACGGGCCTGTCGCCGGGCGCGGCGGTGCGCTACCGGGGGCTCGACGTGGGGCGCGTGCAGTCGATCTCGTTCGATCAGGAGCGCCTCGGCGAGATCCGGATTCGCGTGCAGATCGACGAGCGCGCGCCGATCACGCGCTCGACGTTCGGCACGCTCGCGCTGCAGGGCGTGACCGGCACGGCGTTCGTGCAGCTCGACGACACCGGGCGCGACCTCACGCCGCTCCAGACGTCGGCGAAGCAGATCGCGCAGATTCCGATGCGCCCCGGTCTGCTCGACCAGCTGCAGCGGCGCGGCGACGCGCTGCTGCGCCGTTTCGACGAGATCGCCGACGAGATCGACGATCTGCTGTCCGACCCGAACCGCAAGCAGATGCTGGCGACGGTCGCGAGCCTGCAGCAGGCGGCGGACGGCGTGACGACGCTGACGAAGCAGCTCGGGCCGACGGCGAACCAGTTGCCGGGCGCGGTTGCGTCGCTGCGCCAGACGCTCGACTCGACGAACCGGCTCGTCGCCAACCTGAACCGGCCGGACGGCCCGTTCATCGCGAACCTGAACAAGGCCGGCACGGCCGCGCAACAGGCCGGCAACGCGCTTGCGTCGATCAACGGATCGATCGCGGACCTGTCCGGACGGCTCGGCTACGACACGCTGCCGCGCGTGGATTCGCTCGCCGACGACGTACGCTCGGCGATGCGCTCGGTCGATCGCGCGGCCGGCACGTTCAGCACGAGTCCGCGCAGCATCCTCTTCGGCGGCGCGCCGCAGCCGGCGCCGGGGCCCGGCGAGCCGGGCTTCGCGTGGCCGTCGGCGCCGTCCGGCCGATGAGCCCGCGCGAGCGCCGGTGAACCCGCGGGGGCGCCGGCGATCGAAACCGGTCGGCACGTCGCTCACCCACTGTTTGTTGTTGTCCGTAGAACCCGCATCGACAAGGAATCCGTCATGTCACGTCCGATTTTTCCCCTTTGCCGTGCCGCGTTTCGTGGACTGGCCGCGCTCGCCGTCGCGTCGCTGATCGCGGCGTGCGCGGGCAATCCGGCCGCGCTGTCGGACGTCCGCTTCGATCTCGGGCCGGTCACGCCGGCCAGCACGCCGGGCACGCTGCCGCCGCTGAAGGTGCTCGACGTGAACGCGCCGCCGCAGCTCGACAACGACGGGTTCATGTACCGCCTCGGCGACGCGTCGCTGCAAACCTCGCGCTACGCGCACAGCCACTGGACGACCTCGCCCGCGCGCCTTCTGACGCAGCGGCTGCGCGCGACGCTGTCGGCGCATGCGTCGGTGCTGACGGGCGTGGACGCCGTGCCCGCGCCGGTGCTGAGAGTCGATCTCGACCAGTTCGAGCAGGTGTTCGACAACGCGAACCAGAGCTCGGGCGTCGTCGCCGCGCGGGCGACGCTGATCCAGGACGGCAAGGTGATCGGCCAGCACACGTTCCTCGCGCGCGCGCCGGCGAGCATGCCGGACGCGACCGGCGGCGCGCGCGCGCTCGCGGCCGCGAGCGACCAGCTCGTCAGCCAGATCGCCGCGTGGCTGAGCGTGCAGGTGCTGGTCGGCACGCCGTGATGGCCGCTGCGTCGTCCACTTCCTTCGCGTCGGGCGGGCGGCGGCGATGAGTCGGCGCGATTCGTCGGTTCGATCGGCGTCGCGTTCCGGGCCCGGGTCTGCGTCTACGTCGGCGCACAGCTCGGCGCATAGCTCGGTGCACAACCCGGCGCCACATCCGGCGCCAAATCCGGCGCCAAATCCGGCGCACAACCCGGCGCCAAATCCGGCGCCAAATCCGGCGCCAAATCCGGCGCCAAATCCGGCGCACAACCCGGCGCCACATCCGGCGCACAACCCGGCGCCCGTTCCCGCGATCGCCCGGCCCGCGCCCGACGACACGGAGTCGCGCCCGATCTGGCGCAATCAGCCGTCGGCGTTCGCGCGGCAGGCGCTCGTCGCGTACGTCGCGCTGATCGTCTACGGATCGTGGTATCCGTTTTACGGCTGGCGCTCGCTCGGGCTCGGGCCGCTCGCGTATCTGTCCGATCCGCTGCCCCAGTATCTGACGCTGTTCGACGTCGTGACGAACGTGCTCGGCTACATGCCGCTCGGCGCGCTCGTCGTGCTCGCGGCGTGGCCGCGCATGCGCGGTGCGATGGCGGTCGCGGCGGGGTTCGGCGCCGGCGCGCTGCTGTCGGCGCTGATGGAGGCCGTGCAGACGTATCTGCCGACGCGCGTCGCGTCGAATCTCGATCTCGCGGCGAACGCGCTCGGCGCGCTGCTCGGCGCGGTGCTGGCCGCGCCCGCGACCGGCGCGCTGCTCGACCGCGGATGGCTGCGGCGGCTGAGGTTTCGCTGGTTCGAGCGCGACGCGACGGCAGCGCTCGGGCTCGCCGCGCTGTGGCCGTTCGCGACGATGTTTCCGGCGCCGCGTCTGTTCGGCATGGGCGACTGGCCGGCGTTCGTCTGGCAGCGCGTCGATTTGTCGATGCAGGACGCGGTGCTCGCGTGGCTGCCCGCGGCGTGGCACGTGCGCGGCTGGCCGGCCGCGCTCGCGGCGCGTCTGCCGGACAGCGGCTTCGAGGCGCTCGTGACCGCGCTGAACCTGTTCGCGGCGGCGGCGCTCGCGTCGCTGCCGATGCGCGCACGCACGCCGCGCGTGCGGCTCGTGCTGCTGCTCGTCGCGACGACGCTCGTCGTCAAGATCGGCGCGACGTTCCTGCAATCGCAAACCGGGCTGGTGTTCGACTGGGCGACGCCGGGGGCGCTTGCCGGCATCGTCGCCGGCACGTTCGCGGCGCTCTTCGCGTTGCGGCTGCCGCGCCCGGTGCGCGCGACGGCGGTCGTGGCCGCGCTCGTCGTGTCGCTCGTGCTCGTGAACCTGCTGCCGGTGAATCCGTATTTCGACGTCGTGCTCGCCGACTGGCGGCAGGGGCGGTATCTGCACTTCAACGGGCTCGCGCGCTGGCTCGCGTGGGTCTGGCCTTATGCGGCGCTCGCGTGGTGTGCGTCGTCGATCGAGCGCGCGTGGATCGACCGGCGCGCGGCGCGCGGCGGCGCGATGTGAATCCGGCGGCGCGGGTTGATTGGGCGACGCGGGTTGATTGGGCGACGTGGGTTGATTGGGCGACGTGGGTTGATTGGGCGACGTGGGTTGATTGGGCGATGTGGGTTGATTGGGCGACGTGGGTTGATCCGGCGCCGCAGGTTGATTGATTCCCGCGCGGGTTGACCCGGCGCCGCGCGCCGCGCGGCAGCACCACCGGCGCACTCGCGCCCGCGGAGCGCCCGGCGCGACCTCCGCGCTCGTCGCTATAATCGACCGGTTGACGAACGAGCGGCCCGCGCGCCAATCGGCGCGCCGCGGCGGCAACGTCGCGCCGACAGCCGGAAACGCCGTCGCCCGGATCCGCCGCGCCGCCCCAACTTCAGTCCAGGTTTGCCCACCATGACCCAGTTCTATCAGCACCATGTGTTTTTCTGCCTGAACCAGCGCGAGCCCGGCGCGGACCGCCCGAGCTGCGCGAACTGCAACGCGCAGGCGATGCAGGAGTACGCGAAGAAGCGCGTGAAGCAGCTCGGCCTCGCGGGACCGGGCAAGGTGCGGATCAACAAGGCCGGCTGTCTCGACCGCTGCGAGGAAGGCCCGGTCGTCGTCGTGTATCCGGAAGGCACGTGGTACACGTATGTCGATGAATCGGACATCGAAGAAATCGTCGTGTCGCATCTCGCGAACGGCAAGGTCGTCGAGCGCCTGAAAATCTGACGCAACCACAACGATGAATGCACAGACACAAAAATTCCTGATCGACGGGCCGGTCGGCAAGATCGAATGCGCGCTCGACCGGCCCGACGCCGGCACGCCGGTGCGCGGCGTCGCGCTCGTCGCGCATCCGCATCCGCTCTTTGGCGGCTCGATGGACAACAAGGTCGCGCAGACCCTCGCGCGCACCTTCGTGCAGCTCGGCTACGTCACGTACCGGTCGAACTTTCGCGGCGTCGGCGCGACCGAAGGCACGCACGACGAAGGCATCGGCGAGCAGGACGACCTGCTCGCGCTGATCGACCACCTCCGCGCGCAGCCGGAGCACGCGAGCGCGCCGCTCGCGCTCGCGGGCTTTTCGTTCGGCACGTTCGTGCTGTCGCACGTCGCGAAGCGGTATGCGGACGCGGGCGGCGCGATCGAGCGGATGGTGTTCGTCGGCACGGCCGCGAGCCGCTGGGAAGTCGCGCCGGTGCCGGAAAGCACGCTCGTGATCCACGGCGAACTCGACGACACGGTGCCGATCCTGTCCGTGTTCGAGTGGGCGCGGCCGCAGGAATTGCCGGTCGTCGTGATTCCGGGCGCCGAGCACTTCCTGCACCGGAAGCTGCATATCCTGAAGCGGATCATCGTGGACGCGTGGCGCTAGCGCGCGACGCGCTTTCGCCGGGCGTAAGCGGATCGTTACCGGCCGCGCCGTCGAAGGACGACGAAAACGCCGTACAGGTCCGCATAAACGCGAATCCGGCGGAAAAATGCGCGAATGCCGCGCGTATAATGAGCGCTCTTTTTGTGGCTGCCGTGCCAGGCGGTTATCGATACGCAACACCGGGTACGCAACATCGTCCGGAAGGTCACACGCGGTTCCACGCGCGGCGCGAACCCGCCGCGTCGCCGCTGGTCCAACGGACGCCGTTCGCGTGCCGCCCGACGAACAGGCGTCGCGGATTCGCGACGCCGGCTCGCGCAGCCTTCGCATTCTGCTTTTACGGCACCCCTCGTCGTGCGCCGCATGGCGCGCCATGCTCATCCTGCCCGAACCGAACTCATGCGTTTTCAATCCCTCACTCCCGGCCTTTCGTCTTTCGAATCTTTCGTTCCGCGCTCGATCGTCCGCACCGTCACGCTCGCCGCCGTATTGCCCGCGACGCTGTTCGCGTCGGCCGCCGCGTTCGCGCAAGTGCCGCCGCCCGCGGTGAGCGCGCGCTCGTGGGTGCTGGTCGACGCGACCGCGAACCAGGTGCTCGCGTCCGGCAATGCCGACGAGCGCGTCGAGCCCGCGTCGCTCACGAAGCTGATGACCGCGTACCTCGTGTTCGAAGCGCTGCAGTCGAAGAAGATCACGATGGACCAGGTCGTCACGCCGAGCGATGCGGTGCGCCGCGTGCACACCGACGAATCGCGGATGTTCATCGAGGCGAACAAGCCGGTCACCGTGCACGATCTCGTCTACGGGATGATCGTGCAGTCGGGCAACGACGCGGCCATCGCGCTCGCGGAACTGGTCGGCGGCAGCGAATCGAACTTCGTCAACATGATGAACGCCGAGGCGCAGAAGCTCGGCATGACGCGCACGCACTTCGCCGACGTGAACGGGATGCCCGATCCGCAGCACTACACGACGGCGGGCGACCTCGCGCGCCTGTCGACGCAGCTGATCCGCGACTTCCCCGACTACTACAGCATCTTCTCGGTGAAGGAGTTCACGTATAACAAGATCAAGCAGCCGAACCGCAATCGTCTGCTGTGGATCGATCCGACCGTCGACGGCCTGAAGACCGGCCACACGCAGGCGGCCGGCTACTGCCTGATCGCGTCCGCGAAGCGTCCGCTGGAAGGCGTGAGCGGCGCGTCGCGCCGTCTCGTCGCGGTGATGATGGGCGAGCAGAAGGAGCACGACCGCGTGCAGGACAGCCTGAAGATGCTGAACTACGGCTACAGCGCGTACGAGACGACGCGCATCTATCAGGCGAACCAGGCCGTCGCGACGCCGCGCGTGTACAAGGGCGCCGCGGACACCGTGAAGGTCGGCGTGAAGACGGACCAGTACGTGACGCTGCCGAAGGGCAGCGCGAACAACGCAAAGCCGCAGGTCGAGCTGACGAGCCCGCTGATCGCGCCGATCGCGAATGGTCAGACGGTCGGCAGCGCGAAGTTCGTCGGCACGGACGGCAAGGTGCTCGCGCAGTTCCCGGTCGTCGCGCTGCAGGCGGTGCCGCAAGGCGGGCTCGTCAGCCGTCTGTGGGATTCGGTGTTGCTGATGGTGAACAAGAAATGACCGCTTCCACGACCACGACCGATGCACCGACGCCTGACGCGATCGTCTGGCTGAACGGCGAGATGACGCCGCTTGCGGAAGCGCGCATTCCGGTGCTCGACCGGGGCTTCATCTTCGGCGACGGCATCTACGAGGTCGTGCCCGCGTATGCGCTCGTGCCGGACGGCGCGAGCGCGCCGGTTCGCGTACCGTTTCGCGTCGGGCAGCATCTGGCGCGGCTCGAACGCTCGCTTCGCAAGGTGTCGATCGAGAATCCGTTCGACGAGCGCGGCTGGCGCGAACTGATCGCGCGCGTGCTCGACGCGAACGAGCGCTCGGGCGCGATTGCGCGCGACGCCCAGGCGATCGTCTACATCCAGGTGACGCGCGGCGTCGCGAAACGCGGCCACGCGTTTCCGGCCGGCGTGCAGCCGACCGTGTTCGTGATGGTCATGCCGCTCGACCTGCCGGACGACGCGCAACGCGCGAGCGGCGTGCGCTGCGTGAGCGCGGAGGATCGGCGCTGGCTGCATTGCGACATCAAGTCGGTGTCGCTGCTCGGCAACGTGCTGATGGCGCAGCATGCGGCCGAGCACGGCGTGGCCGAGACGATCCAGCTGCGCGACGGGTTCCTGACCGAAGGGTCGTCGTCGAACGTGTGGGTGGTGAAGGACGGCGTGCTGTACGCGCCGCCGCTCAGCCACCGCATTCTGGAAGGCATCCGCTACGGACTCGTCGAGGAACTGGCGGCCGAATGCGGAATCCGCTTCGAGCCGCGCGAGATCGACGAAGCGATGCTGCGCGCCGCCGACGAACTGATGATCAGCTCCGCGGCGAAGGAAGTGCTGTCGGTGACGGAACTCGATGGCCGTCCGGTCGGCAGCGGCAAGCCGGGTCCGGTCTATGCGGCGCTTTATGCCGCGTACGAGCGCGCGAAGGCGCGCGAGGCCGGCGAAATCGTGGACAACACGGCAAAGCAGGTCGCCGCAGCGGCGACGCAAGGAGTCGGACCATGAGCGGCAGTCCCGCGCCGGTCGAGCAGAGCGAATCGCTGCTCGAATTTCCGTGCGATTTTCCGATCAAGGTGATGGGCAAAGCGCATCCCGAGTTCCAGCAGACCATCGTCACCGTGATCCGCCAGTTCGACGGCGGTTTCGACGCCGAGACGATCGAGGTGCGGCCGTCGAGCAGCGGCAACTACACGGGCTTGACCGTCACCGTGCGCGCAACGAGCCGCGCGCATCTCGACGATATCTATCGCGCGCTGACCGGCCATCCGATGGTCAAGGTCGTGCTCTGAGCGCGAGCGGCCTCGCGCGCATCGCTGTGTTTCACTCCCCGGCCGCGCGCATCGCGTCGGCCGCGGCCTGCGGCCCCGCTTCGCACGCGTCTTCGTAGAGCTGCCTGAAGCGGGCGACCTCGTCGAACACCCAGTCGCGGAACGCCTTCACGCGCGGCGTCTGCAGCAGTTGCGGCGGACAGATGAAGTAGTAGCGCCACGGGCTCGGTCCGTCGATGTCCTTGAAGAGCCGCACGAGCCGCCCCGCCGCGATTTCGGGCATTGCGAGCGAGCGCCGCACGAGCGCGATTCCCTGGCCGTCCATCGCCGCCTGAAGCAGATTCGACGAATCCTGATACAGCACGCCGCGCTTCGGCTCCGGCAGGTCGTCAAGGCCGGCCGCGTCGAACCACGGACGCCACAGCTCGTCGTCGGAGCGCAACAGCGGCAGCGTTTCGAGCTCGCGCGGCGTCTCGGGCAGCTTGCCGCCGCTGAAGTGCGGCGAACAGGCGGGAAAGAAGATCTCGTCGAGCAGCAGTTCCGCATGCAGCCCCGGATAGTGGCCGTAGCCGAAGCGGATCGCGACGTCGACGTCGTCGCGGGCGAAATCGGTGAGCGCGTTCGTCGACTGCAGTTCGAGATCCCACTCCGGATGCGCCTCGATGAAGCGGCCGATCCGCGGCGTGACCCAGCGCGCGGCGAACGACGACAGCATCGACACGACGAGCCGCCGCTCCCGATCGCCAGAACGGATCTCGGCCGTCGCGCGCGCGAGCTGCGCGAGCGCGTCGCGGACCTGCGCCGAGTAGCGGCGGCCCGTATCGGTGAGCCGCACGCGCTTGCCGTCGCGCGCGAACAGCGCGACGCCGAGGTCGGATTCGAGCGCGCGGATCTGGTGACTGACCGCGCCGTGGGTGACGAACAGCTCGTCGGCCGCGCGCGAAAAACTCTCGTGACGGGCGGCGGCCTCGAACGCCTTGAGCGCATTCAGCGCCGGCAACTGACGAAGATCCATCGCAATTTTTCTCACATGACGGTGAAAACGGATCGTTTGTCGTGATCCCTTGCAGTGCCTACGATTGTAGCCATGGATCGGAACCGGCGAGAGGCATGAAATGCGAGAAATTTCTTCGGATATTACGTTCGAGGTGCCGGCGGGAGAGGTCGCGTCGGTGCGCGTCGCGCACAGCGCAACGCTCGTGGTGCACGACGGCATCGTGTGGCTCACGCGCAGCGACGACACCGCCGACTACTGGCTCGAACCCGGCCACAAGGTGCGTCTGCGGCGCGGCGAGCGGCTGTGGGTGGGCGCCGAGCGCGACGCCGCGCGCGTCGCGTTCGAAACACCGGCTCGCGCGGGCGACCGGGCGCTCGACTGGCTGATGCGCGGCGCGGCGCACGTGGGCCTGCGCGCGGGAAGCGGCTGGCGCACCGTCTAGCGCAATGTGCGGCCGGCCTCGGCGGGCCGGCTGCGATTTCGGTAAACTCCCGGGATCATGTGCGCCACCCCGGTTTCTTCTTCGCCGCTTCAATCCGACCCCGTCGCGCGGGAGTCTGCGTCACTCAACTTCCCCTTGCACGCCAGCGATGCCGCCGCGGGTCGCATGCCCGTCGTCGTGCGCTGGCGCGGCGAAGAGGCGTATCAGGCGAGCTTCGACGCGATGCGCGAGTTCACCGCCGCACGCGCCGCCGACACGCCGGACGAACTGTGGCTCGTCGAGCATCCGCCCGTTTTCACGCTCGGCCAGGCGGGCAAGCCGGAGCACCTGCTCGTTGCCGATAGCGGCATCCCGCTCGTGCAGATCGATCGCGGCGGACAGATCACGTATCACGGCCCCGGTCAGGTCGTCGCGTACCTGCTGCTCGATTTGCGCCGTCGCCGGCTGATGGTCCGCGAACTGGTCACGCTGATCGAGCAAGCCGTGATCGACACCCTGGCGGCGTATAATCTCGCCGGCGAGCGCAAGGCAGGCGCGCCCGGCATCTACGTGGCGCCGGCGAGCGACGACTCCCGAAGCGCCGCCCACGCGGGCGCCAAGATCGCGGCGCTCGGCCTGAAGATTCGCAACGGCTGCAGCTATCACGGCGTGAGCCTGAATGTGGCGATGGACCTGAAACCGTTTCTCGCGATCAACCCGTGCGGCTACGCGGGCCTCGAAACGGTCGACATGGCGACGCTCGGCGTCGCCGCCCCCTGGCGCGACGTGGCCGCTGCGCTCGCCGCGCGCCTCGTAGCCAATCTCGACGCGAACCTCGAAGCCGCCCGCGCGGCCTCGTCGGCGCATGAGCCTCAACCGCCCCAACCGCTGGCCGGCACTGCCACGCCCGCCTGACTGGATCGAACGTATGACTGACTCAATCGCGAACTCCGCCGCGCCGGCTCCCGCCGCGGCACCCGACGCCGCCGCGTACGACGCGACCGCCAAGCAGAAGGCGCAGGCCAAGACCTCGCGCATTCCGATCAAGGTCGTCCCGATCGAGAAGCTGAAAAAGCCCGAATGGATACGCGTGAAGGCGGCCACCGGCAATTCGCGCTTCTACGAAATCAAGGACATCCTTCGCGAGCACAAGCTGCACACCGTCTGCGAGGAAGCGAGCTGCCCGAACATCGGCGAGTGCTTCGGCAAGGGCACTGCGACGTTCATGATCATGGGCGACAAGTGCACGCGGCGCTGCCCGTTCTGCGACGTCGGCCACGGCCGTCCCGATCCGCTCGACGCCGACGAGCCGGCGAACCTCGCGCGCACGATCGCCGCGTTGAAGCTGAAGTACGTGGTGATCACGAGCGTCGACCGCGACGATCTGCGTGACGGCGGCGCGGGCCACTTCGTCGAGTGCATTCGTCAGGTGCGCGAACAGTCGCCCGACACGCGCATCGAGATCCTGACGCCGGACTTCCGCGGGCGACTCGATCGCGCGCTCGGCATCCTGAACGCGGCGCCGCCCGACGTGATGAACCACAACCTCGAAACGGTGCCGCGTCTGTACAAGGAAGCGCGTCCGGGCTCCGACTACGCTCACTCGCTGAAGCTGCTGAAGGACTTCAAGGCGCTGCATCCGGACGTCGCGACGAAGTCGGGGCTGATGGTCGGCCTCGGCGAGACCGAGGAGGAAATCCTCCAGGTGATGCGCGATCTGCGCGCGCACGACGTCGACATGCTGACGATCGGCCAGTACCTGCAGCCGTCCGGGCACCATCTGCCGGTGCGCGCGTACGTGCATCCGGACACGTTCAAGATGTACGAGGAAGAGGCGTACAAGATGGGCTTCACGCACGCGGCCGTCGGCGCGATGGTGCGTTCGAGCTATCACGCCGATCTGCAGGCGCACGGCGCGGGCGTGGTTTGATCTGACCGCAGTCAGTTACCGCTGTCGCTGAAAAGGCCCGCGCAACGCGGGCCTTTTTTATTGCCTCGTTTATCGCGCTTCGCACAGGCGAGGCGCACCAAGGGTTTCCCCTGAATCGACGTCCGGGATTCCAGACCCGCTTTAGCGGCGATTCTGGAAATCCGGACCGCGCCGTTTGGCCCGCAACGGAAAAGCCTTGTAAATCAAGCGTCGATCCGCGTCGTTGCACTGGCATCAACCTTGCCTAGTGAGACCCGCACGGCCTTCGCGGGCCGCACGCACAACTACTAGCTTTGCATAAGGCTCGGTCAGGCGCGAAAAACGCCGGCTCGGGTCGACAGGAGACAGCCGATGCCCGATTCCCTCTCCAGGTACCGCTGATTCTCTCGCGTGACCGCGGCCCGCGCCGCGGGCTCGCGTGACGGATCCGCGCGTCCGCACGTCGCCCGCCCGCTGGTTTGCAACTCCTATTTGGCTCATCTTTCACACGCAGGAAAGACCGTGAAGAAACCTCTCCACAAAGTGTTGTACGTCCAGGTGATTGCGGCGATCGTCGTCGGCGTCGTCCTCGGCCACTTCTCGCCGAAGCTCGGCATCGACATGAAGCCGCTCGGCGACGCGTTCATCAAGCTGATCAAGATGGTGATCGGGCCGATCATCTTCTGTACCGTCGTGACCGGCATCGCCGGGATGCAGGACATGAAGAAGGTCGGGCGCGTCGGCGGCAAGGCGCTGCTGTACTTCGAGATCGTGTCGACGTTCGCGCTCGTGATCGGTCTTTTCGCGACGCACATCCTGCGTCCGGGCGCGGGCTTCAACGTCGACGTGTCGACGCTCGACGCGAAAGCGGTCGCGTCGTTCGCCGAGAAGGCGCACGGCCAGAGCACGGTCGATTTCCTGATGCACATCATTCCGGACACGATCACGTCCGCGTTCGCGCAGGGCGAGATCCTGCAGATCCTGCTCGTCGCGCTGCTGTTCGGCTCCGTGCTCGCGACGCTCGGCGAGCGCGGCCGCGTCGTCACCGAGTTCATCGAAGGCGTGTCGAGCGTGCTGTTCGGCACCGTGAAGATCATCACGAAGCTCGCGCCGATCGGCGCGTTCGGCGCGATGGCGTTCACGATCGGCAAGTACGGCGTCGGCTCGCTCGTGCCGCTGATGAAGCTGATCGGCACGTTCTACCTGACGTCGGCGCTCTTCGTGATCGTCGTGCTCGGCACGATCGCGCGCGTGATCGGCTTCAACATCTTCCGCTTCGTCGGCTACATCAAGGAAGAACTGTTGATCGTGCTCGGCACGAGCTCGTCCGAAGCGGCGCTGCCGCAACTGATGCAGAAGCTCGAAAAGCTCGGCTGCTCGCGCCCGGTCGTGGGCCTCGTCGTCCCGACCGGCTATTCGTTCAACCTCGACGGCACGAACATCTACATGACGATGGCCGTGCTGTTCATCGCGCAGGCGACCAACACCGACCTCACGCTGACGCAGCAACTGACGCTGCTCGCCGTCACGATGCTGACGTCGAAGGGCGCGAGCGGCGTGACCGGCGCGGGCTTCATCACGCTCGCGGCGACGCTCGCCGTCGTGCCGACGATCCCGCTGTCGGGCATGGTGCTGATCCTCGGCATCGACCGCTTCATGAGCGAGTGCCGCGCGCTGACGAACCTGATCGGCAACGGCGTCGCGACGGTGGTGGTGTCCGCGTGGGAGAAGGAACTGGACCGCTCGAAGCTGCGCGCCGTGCTGAAGGACGGCACGATTGATGTCAAGGAAGGCGCCAGCGCATAATGCGGGCCACGGGCGCGGGTCACGGGCGCGGGTCACGGGCGCGGGTCACGGGCGCGGGCCACGGGCGCGGGCCACGGGCGGCGCCGCGCGCAACACGAAGGCGGCGGCTGCCGCCCGGCGCAACATCGCCGTGTGACACAATAATGGCTTGCGGGAATTTCCCTGCAAGCCCATCGGAACAGCCTGGAACACCCCGCCGTGAAGCGCCGCCTGCCCCTTCTGTTCGCGCTCGCCGTCGGGCTCGTCGCGGTCTGCGCGCTGACGTGGGCCATCACCTGGCGCACGGGCGTCGACACGCTGCACCGCAACGCCGCGGTGCGCGGCGACCGCATGACGGCGGCGCTCAAGAGCACGCTCGAACGCTACGAGTCGCTGCCCTATCTGATCAGCCGCCATCCGCTCGTGCAGCACGTGGTGGTCGAGCAGCATCCGGACCTCGTCGATCAGGCGAACCGCTACCTCGAAGACGTCAACCGCCACGCGCGGGCGACGGCCACCTACATCATCCGCGAAGACGGCCTCTCGGTCGCCGCCAGCAACTGGCGCGGGCCGGACAGCTTCGTCGGCATCCAATACCGCTTCCGCCCGTACTTCATCGACGCGATCAAAGGCGGCGTCGGCCGCTTCTTCGGGATCGGCACCGTTTCGCACGATCCGGGGTACTACATTTCGCAGCCCGTGCGCACGGGCGGGCGGCCCGACGGGCGCATCGTCGGCGTCGCGGTCGTGAAGCTGAATCTCGAATGGTTTCCGGGCCCGGACGCGAGCGAGCCGCTTTTCGTGACCGACGATCACGGCGTGATCTTTCTGTCGTCGGTGCCGGCGTGGAAGTACCACACGGTGCGCCCGCTTCCCGGCCATGTCGTCGATGCGATCCGGCGCACGCAGCAGTACGCGGATCTGCCGCTGTCGCCGCTGCCGATCGCCGTCGAAAAGACGCTCGGCGACGACGCGCACATCGTGCGGATCGGCGACGACCTCGGCGCGGCACGCTTCATCGAGACGCGCCGCTCGCTCGGCGAGCCGGCCTGGCAACTGGTGACGCTGTCGCCGCTCGAGCCCGTCGATGCAGCCGCGCGCAACGCGGCGATCATGACCGGGTTCGCGTATCTGTCGCTGTGCCTGCTCGGCTTCTACTGGCGCATGCGCCGCGCCCGCGTGCGCGAGGTGATGCGAAGCCGCGAGATGTTGCAGAAGGCGTACGCGCTGCTGAACGAGCGCGTCGCGGAGCGTACCGCCGATCTGTCGCAGGCGAACGAGCAATTGCAGCGCGAGGTTGCCGAGCGCACGCGCGCCGAGCAGGAACTGCGCGCCGCGCACGACGAACTCGTGCAGGCGAGCAAGCTCGCGGCGCTCGGGCAGATGGCGGCCGGCATCACGCACGAACTGAATCAGCCGCTCACGGCGCTGCGCAGTTTCTCCGACAACACGCGCGTGCTGCTCGAACGCGGCGAGCACGCCGCCGTGCACGAAAACCTCGAAGCGATCGGCGCGCTGACCGAGCGCATGGGCAAGATCACGAATCAGCTGAAGCTGTTCGTCGGGCGCTCGCGGCCGAAGAGTGCGCGTGCGAACGTTGGCCGCGCGCTGCGCAACACGCTGCTGCTGCTCGGCAAGCGGCTCGAAGGCGTGAGCGTCGAGCTGGCGCTCGTCGACGGCAGCGTTACGCCGCCGGTGTGTGCGCCGCTCGATCCGAACGCCGACTACCCGTCGCTGATCGCGCAATGCGAGGATCTGCGGCTCGAACAGGTGCTGATCAACCTGCTCGGCAACGCGCTCGACGCGGTCGCTACGGGGAGCGCGCCGCGCATCGGGATCGAAGTCGACGCGCTCGACGACGCGCTGTCGATCAGCGTGCGCGACAACGGACCGGGCATTCCGGACGACGCGCTGCCGCGTCTTTTCGAACCGTTCTTCACGACGAAGGAAGTGGGCCACGGGCTCGGTCTGGGGCTCGCGATTTCGTCGTCGATTGCGCGTGACAGCGGCGGCACGCTCACCGCGCACAACGAACCGGGCGGCGGCGCGCGCTTCGTGCTGACGCTGCGCCGCGCGCCGGTCGCGACCACGCGCGTGCTCGCGGCCGACGCCTGAATCAGGATCACGAACGAACATGACCAGTCAGAAAGGCTCCCAGGTGCTGTACGTCGAGGACGACGAGCTGGTGCGCCGCGCCGGCGTGCAGAGCCTGCAGCTCGCGGGGTTTCGCGCGAGCGGCTACGCGTCGGCCGAGGCGGCGCTGCCGTCGATCGACGCCGAATTCGCGGGCGTCGTCGTCAGCGACATCCGGCTGCCGGGCGCGAGCGGGCTCGACCTGCTCGCGCAGTGCCGCGAGCGCGCGCCGGACGTGCCGGTGATTCTCGTGACCGGTCACGGCGACATCTCGATGGCCGTGCAGGCGATGCGCGACGGCGCGTATGACTTCATCGAGAAGCCGTTCGCGTCCGAGCGGCTCATCGAGACCGTGCGGCGCGCGCTGGAGCGGCGCACGCTGCTGCTCGAAAACCTCGCGCTGCGCCGCGAGCTGGCCGGGCAGAACGCCGTCGCGCCGCGCATCATCGGCCGCAGCGCGGCGATCGAGCAGATCCGCAAGCTGATCGCGAATGTCGCGCCGACCGGCGCGTCCGTGCTGATCAACGGCGATACCGGCGCGGGCAAGGAACTGGTCGCGCGCAGCCTGCACGAGCTGTCGCCGCGCCGCGACAAGCCGTTCGTCGCGGTGAACTGCGGCGCGCTGCCCGAGCAGATGTTCGAGTCGGAGATGTTCGGCTACGAGCCCGGCGCGTTTACCGGCGCGGCGAAGCGCCGGATCGGCAAGCTCGAACATGCGTCCGGCGGCACGCTCTTTCTCGACGAGATCGAGAGCATGCCGATCGCGCTGCAGGTGAAGCTGCTGCGCGTGCTGCAGGACGGCGTGCTGGAGCGGCTCGGCTCGAACCAGGCGGTGAAGGCCGACGTGCGCGTGATCGCGGCGGCGAAGGGCGATCTCGGCGAACTCGTCGCGGCCGGCACGTTCCGGCGCGATCTGCTGTACCGGCTCAACGTCGTGACGATCACGCTGCCGCCGCTCGCGGAGCGCCGCGAAGACATCGTGCCGCTGTTCGAGCATTTCCTGCTCGACGCGGCGGTGCGCTATCAGCGGCCCGCGCCGCTGTTGACCGGGCGCGAGCGCGCGAGCCTCGCGCAGCGCGACTGGCCCGGCAACGTGCGCGAGCTGCGCAACGCGGCGGACCGCTACGTGCTCGGGATTCCTGACGATGGTTCGGGCGCGCCGGATGCCGGCACGGAAGACGGCTCGACCGCCTCGCTGCGCGAACGCGTCGAGCAGTTCGAGCGCGCGCTGATCGCCGACGCGTTGCAGGAAGCGGGCGGCGCGGTCGCGCTGGCGGCCGATCGCCTGCAACTGGCGAAGGCGACGCTGTACGAGAAGATCCGGCGCTACGGGCTCGTCGTGCGGGGCGATGGCGAGCGCGGGGCGTGAGGGGCGTGCGTGAGGGTCGAGTTTTGGTCGGCGGCATCGGCAAAAAAATACGGCAGCGGTTCGTGACCGCTGCCGTTTTCGTTTGTTACCGTCGCGCCGCGGAGTGCGTGCGACGCTAGTCAGGTGCTCAGCGCCTTTTTCAGCAGCTGGTCGAGTTCGCCGAACTGCGGCTCGCCGACATAGCGCTTCAGGATATGCCCGTTGCGGTCGACGACGAACGTCGTCGGCGTCAGCTGCACGTTGCCGAATTTCTGCGCGGCCGAGCCGTCGTCCATCGCGACCTTGAACGGCAGCTGGCGCGTTTGCGCGTAATTCAGCACGTACATCGGCGCGTCGTAGTTCATCGCCACGGCGACGAATTCGAGCCCCTGGCCCTTGAACCGGTTATACGTCTGGACCATCTGCGGCATCTCGTGCATGCAGGTGGTGCAGCTCGTCGCCCAGAAGTTGACCAGATAGACCTTGCCCTTCAGGTCCGCCGTACTGATTTTCTGACCGGACAGCAGCGTGAACGTCGCGTCCGGCACGCGCTGCTGGCTGCGGAACGCGAAGAAACCGACACCGGCGATCACCGCGATGATCACTGCGATCGCGATGCGGTAGATCGGAGACAGGCGACGCTGATGCGGGGAAGTCTGGGGAGTGTTCATGGGTTCGGCCTCGTGCGCCGGCCGGCGCGGAGAATTGGCGCGGTCAATTGTAGCGCCGAATTTTGTCGTTCTGCTTGCCATGCCGGGCGGCCCTGCGCGCGCCCGGCTCGCGACGGATAATGAGATTTTCCGTTCACTTTCACGTCCCATGCAGACCATTTTCTGCCGTGTCCGTGGCTGGCTGTTCCGGTTGATTCGGCCGCGCCAGGTTGCAACGGGCGGCGCGCGGCGCGCCGCCGTTCGCACGCTCGCGGCGCGGTTCGGTGCGCTCGCCGTGGCCGCGACACTGGCCGCATGCGCGCCGGCGTACGACTGGCGCGTCGTGACGAACGACGAGAACGGCTACGTCGTCGCGCTGCCCGCGAAACCGGACGCGGACGAGCGCAGCATCGACATCGGCGGGATGACCGTGCCGATGCGCGTGCAGACGGCCGAAGTCGGCGGCGCGGTGTTCGTCGTGGGCACGGTCGAGTTGCCGGACGATCACGCCGATACCCAGCACAAGGCGCTCGACTTTCTGCGTGACGGACTCGCGCGCAACGTCGGTGCGCCGCCGGGCGCGCGCGAAGTCGACGTGCCGCTCGCGTCGGGCGGCGTGCTGCAAGGCGTCGAAATGCGCGTGACCGGTGCGGCGGGCGCCGAACGGCAGACACGGACGATACACGCGCGCTTCGTCGCGAAGGGCGCGCGGGTCTATCAGGTTGCGATCGTCGCCGATCACGAACCGCCGACCGATCAGGTCGATCAATTTTTTGGATCGTTCAAGCTGTTTTGATTGGGCCGGGCAGCGGCCAAAGATCGGACGAATGTGCGCCGATGGTGTTTTGCACTGAAGGTTTCTTCGCAACTTGGCGCGCTAATGTCTCGATTTTGTTCAGCTTTTTGGGTTACCCACAGAACCTGTGGGTAACTTTGTGGACAAGGCTGATGCACGGGCCGCAGAAGCCCGCCCTGCGCCGTGCGCGCTAATTTGCACACGAACTCGGCAGTTTCATTAATTCAATAAAATCATTGGCTTACATTCTAGGGCCGGATTGTTGGCCGCGGAGTGCCCGGAAAACCGTCCATTCCGGTTTCGTGTGAATAAGTCAAGTATTGACTTTGATTTTTTTGCCATTCAGACGCGGCGCGCAGGCACAGGCTGGCCGTGTTTACGGGGTGTCGAGCGCGCGCCGGTACTGCACCGCCTCCGCGACGTGGCCCACGTCAGGCGTCGATGCGCCGGCCAGGTCGGCAATGGTCCGCGCGACCTTCAGCACCCGGTAATGCGCGCGGGCCGACCAGCGAAAACGCTCGCCGGCTTCGCGCAGCAGCGTTTCGCCGGCCGGATCGAGCCGGCAGACTTCGTCCGTCTCGCGGCCGGACAGCTCCCGATTGCTCTTGCCCTGTCGCGCGAGCTGCCGCTCGCGTGCCGCCTTCACGCGAGCGGCGATCGCGGCGCTCGGTTCGCCGCCCGCGCCCGCGCGGGCAGCCAGGTCGGCCGGGGGCAGCGCGGGGATGTCGATCTGGATGTCGATGCGGTCGACGAGCGGCCCGGACAGCTTGCGCAGATAGCGAGCGGCGGCGTCGGGCGTGCAGCGGCAGCGCCCCGACGGATCGCCGCGCCATCCGCACGGACACGGATTCATCGCGGCAATCAGCTGGCAGGCGGCCGGGAAGTCGGTCTGCCACGCGGCGCGCGAGATCGTGATCGAGCCCGCTTCCAGCGGTTCGCGCAGCGTTTCGAGCACGGGGCGATCGAATTCGGGCAGCTCGTCGAGGAACAGCACGCCGAGGTGCGCGAGCGTGATCTCGCCGGGTTGCGGCGGGTTGCGGCCGCCGATCAGCGCGGCGGCGCTCGACGAGTGATGCGGCGCACGAAACGGCCGCTGACGCCACTGCTGCGGCGAGAAACCGACCGCGCTCGCCGACAGCAGCGCGGCGGACGACAGCGCCTCGTCGTCGGTCATCGGCGGCAGCAGGCCGGGCAGGCGCGCGGCGAGCATCGACTTGCCGGCGCCGGGCGGCCCGACCATCAGCAGATGATGATTGCCTGCCGCGGCGACTTCGAGCGCGCGGCGCGCGCCGCGCTGTCCGATCACGTCGGCCATGTCGGGCGGCGCGGCGCTCGGCGCCGTCGTCGCGCAAGACGCCTGCGGCGCCGCGACCGGCGACAGCCGCGCGTCGTCTGCGCCGGCGAGGTGCGCGCACAACTCGCGCAGCCCGCTCGCGCCATGGACGGCCACGCCGGGCACGAGCGCCGCTTCGGGTGCGTTCTCGGCGGGCAGATAAAGCTCCGGCGTGCCGCGCGCGCCCGCATGCTTGCGCGCGGTGCCGCACGCCATCGCGAACGCGCCGCGCATCGGCCGCAGCGCGCCGGTGAGCGACAGTTCGCCGGCGAATTCGCGGCCGGCGAGCGACGCGGGCGGAATCTGGCCGCTTGCCGCGAGGATGCCGAGCGCGATCGGCAGATCGAACCGCCCCGACTCCTTCGGCAGGTCGGCGGGCGCGAGATTGACGGTGATCCGGCGCACCGGAAAGTCGAAGCCGCAGTTCTGCAGCGCGGCGCGCACGCGTTCGCGGCTTTCGCGGACTTCGAGATCCGGCAGGCCGACGATCGAGAACGACGGCAGCCCGTTCGCGAGATGGACTTCGACGGTCACTTCAGGCGCGCGGCCGGCAGCCGGCGCGCGGCTCAGCACCACGGCAAGCGACATGGAATGGGATCTCCGGGGGAACGGCGCGACGCGCAACGCGCGGTATGCGCCGGACAGTCGAGGCGGCAGCCGATTCTTTCGACGAGAGGCGGGGAGCTGGCGGCTGGCGGTGCCGGTGAACCGCCGCGAGCGGAGCGAGGCCGCGGCGATGGCCCGGCGGCTCGACGGCCAGCCGGCCCTGAACCGGCGCAGCGGCGCACCGACCCGCTTGCGGCTATGCCGGCACGCCGCTACCGGCGCGCGGGCTTGCGCTCAGGTGGACGGGCTCGTGACCGGCAGCTTCTGTTCGAGTTCGGCGACGCGGCGCTCCAGTTCTTCGAGCCGCGCGCGCGTGCGCACGAGCACCTGGGTTTGCGCGTCGAATTCCTCGCGCGTCACGAGTTCGAGTTTCGAAAAGCCTTGCGACAACATCGCGCGGACATTGCGTTCGACGTCGCGCGCAGGCGAATTCTTCAGCAGATCGCTGACACGCGATTGCAGGTCGTTCAGGACATCGGTCGGTTGCTTCATTTTTTACCCCTTCGGTGCACAGAAAATGTGCATGTTTCGTTTCGCGTGCGCCGCGCATCGAACTGTGAGCGATGTTGGTGCGCCGGCAGTGCGCGCGGTGTGCTTGCCGCTCGCACGCTGACCGGCGTGGTGCACTCGCCCGAAGCGCGGCGACCCGCGCCGCGTTCAAGCCGGCAGCCCGCGCGTTCAGCCCTGGACCACTGTAGCAACGATCCCCCGTCGATGCCACTGCGGAGGACCAACGCTGGCCGTCCGGACAAGCCCGCGCGGCGGGCGTTAGCGGCTCCCTGCGGGCGGCCCGCATTGTCTCCGGAAACGGCGTGTCGCGGGGAGGCAAATCCATTGGCACGGATGCTGCTAATACTGCCGCGCGCACCGATCGGCGGCCGAACCGGGACGAACCGGCAAATTTGCAGGGGACAAGCCGGCGCCCATCGCCCACGCAAAAGAAAGGGATTGGCAACCACTGCGAGGACAACATGAAACTGATTACCGCAATCATCAAGCCATTCAAGCTCGACGAGGCACGCGAAGCGTTGTCGGCGATCGGTGTCTCGGGCATCACGGTGACCGAGGTGAAGGGCTTTGGTCGCCAGAAGGGGCACACGGAGCTGTACCGCGGCGCGGAGTACGTCGTCGATTTTCTGCCGAAGGTGAAGATCGAGGCCGCGGTATCGGACGACATCGTCGACGAGGCGATCGAGGCGCTGGAGCGCGCGGCCCGCACGGGCAAGATCGGCGACGGAAAGATCTTCGTCACGGAGATCGAGCAGGTGATTCGCATCCGCACCGGCGAAACCGGTGCCGATGCGCTGTAACGGACAAAGGCGACACGAGGAAAATTGACCATGAAAAAAATTTTGATGTCCCTGCTGATGGCCGGCTCGCTGCTGGCCGGCGGCGTCGGCGCCGCGCTCGCGGACGATGCGTCCGCCCCCGCGGCTACTGCAGCGCCCGCGAGCCCGGCCGCCGCCGCACCGGCGGCGCCGGCCGCAGCCGCCCCTGCCGCTGACGCATCGGCGGCAGCCGCCGCCGCGCCCGCGGCCCCGACCGCGCCGTTCTCGGTCGACTCGTCGAAGATCAATTCGGGCGACACCGCGTGGATGCTCACGTCGACCGCGCTCGTGCTGTTCATGACGATCCCCGGCCTCGCGCTCTTCTACGGCGGCATGGTCCGCAAGAAGAACGTGCTCGCCACGGTCATGCAGAGCTTCGCGATCACGTGCGTCGTCACGGTGATCTGGACGGTGATCGGCTACAGCCTCGCGTTCACGCCGGGCAACTCGTTCATCGGCGGCTTCTCGCGCGTGTTCCTCGAAGGGATGAACTACATCAAGGGCGACAAGGCGACGACGCTCACCGTGAGCCACCTCGCGCCGACGATTCCCGAGTCCGTCTACTTCGTCTATCAGATGACGTTCGCGATCATCACGCCCGCGCTCATTACCGGTGCGTTCGCCGACCGGATGAAGTTCTCGGCGATGCTCGTGTTCATGTCGCTGTGGTCGATCATCGTCTACTCGCCGATCGCGCACATGGTGTGGGAACCGACCGGCTGGCTGGCGACGGCGGGCATCCTCGACTTCGCGGGCGGCACCGTCGTGCACATCAACGCGGGTATCGCGGGCCTCGTTTGCTGTCTCGTGCTCGGCAAGCGCGTCGGCTACGGCCGCGACGTGATGGCGCCGCACAACCTCGTGCTGACGCTGACCGGCGCCGCGATGCTGTGGGTCGGCTGGTTCGGCTTCAACGCGGGCTCGGCGGTCGCGGCCGACGGTCGTGCCGGCTTCGCGATGCTGACCACGCAGATCGCCACCGCTTGCGCCGCGCTCGGCTGGATGTTCGCGGAGTGGATCGCGAAGGGCAAGCCGTCGGTGCTCGGCATCGCGTCGGGCGCCGTCGCGGGCCTCGTGGCGATCACGCCGGCATCGGGTTTCGTCGGCGTGCTCGGCGCGCTGGTGATCGGCATCGTCGCGGGCGTCGTCTGCTTCTGGTCGGCGACATGGCTGAAGAGCAAGTTCGGCTACGACGACTCGCTCGACGCGTTCGGCGTGCACGGCATCGGCGGCATCATCGGCGCGATCCTGACCGGCGTGTTCGCGGTGAAGGACATCAGCGGCCTCGACAGCAGCGTGCTGCTGCAGGTGAAGGGCGTCGCGACGACGCTGATCTACAGCGGCGTCGTCAGCTTCGTGCTGCTGAAGATCATCGACATGGTGATCGGCCTGCGCGTGACCGAGGAAGAAGAGCGCGAAGGTCTCGACGTGATCCTGCACGGCGAGCGCGTCGAATAACCGGCGCGCAACCGGTGGCGACCGCAAGGCCGCCACGGCCACGCTGCTCGCAGCGACCCCGGCCCGCCCTTTTCGGCGGGCCTTTTCTTTTGTCTGCACGCCGGGCGCGCGACGTGGGTGCGCGGCTTGCGCATCGGGGCGCGAGCGGGCCAGAATGGATGTCCGGCTCACGAGGCCCGACGACGGCTCGACCCGAAGCAGCGGTCGCTTTCGGAAGCCTTTCGGGCGCCTGAACGGAGTGTGCTGTCGCGGTGGTCCGGACGAGCCAACCGGCGCGGCCGCGAATGCGCCGGGGCGAGAGGGACCGACGGCAGTGATCGGGCGGTCGCCCGATGGACGCGATAGAGGCGATAGAGGCGTCGATTAACCCCATCGAATGTAAGGGGAATCGCGTCTTGTAGCGCGGACGATCGTCCCCAAATAAACGCTCGGTTTCCCTACAATCACTGCTTTAGTCCGAGAGTATTTTTCTATGGTCCCGCACCTGGTTACGGCGTTAAACGGCCCGCTGCTCGAACTGGAGCAGCGCATCCTCGACGCGACGCCGTCCATCGAACGGTGGTTCCGCCTCGAATGGCAGGAGCACACGCCGCCGTTCTATTGCTCGGTGGACCTGCGCAATGCGGGCTTCAAGCTCGCCCCCGTCGACACGAATCTGTTCCCCGGCGCGTTCAACTGTCTGCCGCAGGAAGTGCTGCCGCTGTCGGTGCAGGCCGCGATGGCCGCGATCGAGAAGATCTGTCCCGACGCGAAGAACCTGCTCGTGATTCCCGAGCAGCACACGCGCAACGCGTTCTATCTGGAGAACGTCGCGCGGCTCGCGACGATCATGCGTCAGGCGGGTCTGAACGTGCGTTTCGGCACGCTCGACGAAAATATCGCCGGTCCCGTCACGATTACGCTGTCCGACGGGCAGAAGCTGGTGCTGGAGCCGCTCGAACGCTCGGCGCGCCGGCTCGGGCTGAAGAACTTCGATCCGTGCTCGATCCTGCTGAACAACGATCTGTCGGGCGGCATTCCGCCCGTGCTCGAGAACCTGCACGAACAATATCTGCTGCCTCCGCTGCACGCGGGCTGGGCGGTGCGCCGCAAGTCGATGCACTTCGCGTGCTATGACGACGTCGCGAAGAAGTTCGCGAAGATGGTCGGCGTCGATCCGTGGATGATCAATCCGTATTTCGCGCACGTCGAAGGCGTGGACTTCCAGCAGCGCACGGGCGAGGAGCCGCTCGCCGACGCGATCGACGCCGTGCTGAAGAAGATCGCGAAGAAGTACCGCGAGTACGGGATCACCGAGCGGCCGTACGTCGTGATCAAGTCCGACGCCGGCACGTACGGGATGGGCGTGATGACGGTGCACGACGCGTCCGAAGTCGCCGCGCTGACCAGGCGCGAGCGCGTGAAGATGTCGGCGACGAAGGACGGCCTCGAAGTGCACGACGTGATCGTGCAGGAGGGCGTCTACACGTTCGAGCGGATCGGCGACGAAGTCGCGGAGCCGGTCGTGTACATGATCGACCGCTATGTGGTCGGCGGCTTCTATCGCGCGCACGGCAGCCGCGAGCGCGACCAGAACCTGAACGCGCCGGGCATGCACTTCGTGCCGCTCGGCTTCGAGCACACCGCGCTGCCCGACGCGCACGCGAAGCCGGGCGCGGCGCCGCCGAACCGGTTCTACATGTATGGCGTCGTCGCGCGGCTCGGGCTGCTCGCGGCGTCGGTGGAGCTGGAAAAGACGGATCCCGAGGCGATCCAGGTTTAACCGCGACGTACTGCACACCGTACGCGAAACACGCGCCCGCGACGGCGCATCAGGGACTACATGGATATTCTGTTCATCGCCGATCCGCTCGAGCGGTTCCGCATCTACAAGGATTCGACCTACGCGATGATGGCCGAGGCGCAGCGCCGCGGCCACACCGTCTACGCGTGCGAGCCGAAGCATCTCGCGTGGACGGGCGGCACCGTGGAGGCCGACGTGCGGCGCGTCGAGATCGTCGGCGATCCGGCCGATCTGCATCGCGAGCGCTGGTTCGTCGCGCAGCCGGACGCGCGCGCGCTGACGAGCTTCGGCGCGGTGCTGATGCGCAAGGACCCGCCGTTCGACATGGAATACGTGACGTCGACGTGGCTGCTCGAAGTCGCCGAGCGCGCCGGCGCGAAGATCTTCAACCGTCCGCAGGCGATCCGCGACCACTCCGAGAAGCTCGCGATCGGCGAGTTCCCGCAGTTCGTCGCGCCGACGCTCGTCACGCGCGACGCCGCGCGGCTGCGCGCGTTCCACGACGAGCACAAGGACGTGATCCTGAAGCCGCTCGACGGCATGGGCGGGATGGGCGTGTTCCGCGTGAAGCCGGACGGCATGAACCTCGGCTCGATCATCGAGATGCTGAGCGAGGACGGCGCGCGCAGCGTGATGGCGCAGAAGTTCATCCCGGAGATCAAGGACGGCGACAAGCGGATCCTGCTGATCGGCGGCGAGCCCGTGCCGTATGCGCTCGCGCGCATTCCGCAGGGCAACGAGGTGCGCGGCAATCTGGCGGCGGGCGGCTTGGGCCGTGCGCAGCCGCTGACCGCGCGCGACCTCGAAATCGCGCGCACGCTCGGGCCGGTGCTCGCCGCACGCGGGCTGCTGCTCGTCGGGCTCGATGCGATCGGCGACTGGCTGACCGAAGTGAACGTCACGAGCCCGACGTGCTTTCGCGAGATCATGGAACAGACCGGTTTCGACGTCGCCGGCATGTTCGTCGACGCGCTGGAAAAGGCGTGCGGCTGACGCCGACGCCGACGTTCGTTGACGTTCGATGCGCGCCCGCGCAGGGCGGGCGAGCGCGAGCGGCGCAGGCAAAAGTCCGCGCGGTGCGCGAAAATGTCCCTGCTACAATGCCGCGAGCCCGTCTGTCGGGCGGCAGGTCTTGCGCCGCCACGCGCGGCGCCGGACAGTCCGCCCGGCGCGTGTTCCGACCCTCTCGGCCCACGGCTGGCCGTCGGATCGGCATCGCCGGACACTCCCGTCCGGCCGGCATCTGAGCCGTTTATTGCAGTCAGGCTGACATGGCAGGGATTCTGATCATCGCGCACGCACCGCTCGCCACCGCACTTCGCGATTGCGTCGCGCACATCTATGGCGGGCTACCGGCGCGCATCGGCGCGATCGACGTGCTTCCGAACAGCGACCCCGCGCTGGTGGTCGCGCAGGCGAATACGGAAATCGAGCGGCTGCGCGAGGAGAACGGCGCACTCGTGCTGACCGACATGTTCGGCGCGACACCGTCGAACATCGCCGCGCGGCTCGCCACCGTGCCGAACGTGCGCGTGCTCGCCGGCGTCAATCTGCCGATGCTGGTGCGCTCGGTCTGCTACCGGGCCTGCGAACTCGACACGCTCGTCGACAAGGCGCTCGCGGGCGCGGAGAAGGGCGTGCAAACCATCAGCGCATCGACGCCGCCCATGAGCGCGAACGACTGCGGCTCGGTGCCGACGCCCTGTGCGGAGGCCGTCTGCGGCGTCGTGCCAGAAAAACTCAAACCGGCTGGCGCGTGAGCGCCGGACTTGTCGCCGGATTATCGCTGCACGGGCCGGTCCCGGCCCGACCATCCACACCACCGCTCCGAACGAATCTATGCTGCAACAAGAAACGACGATCGTGAACAAACTGGGGTTGCATGCGCGCGCGTCCGCGAAGTTGACCCAACTGGCGGGCAACTTTCAGTCCGAAATCTGGATGAGCCGCAATGGCCGGCGCATCAACGCGAAGAGCATCATGGGGGTGATGATGCTGGCGGCCGGCATCGGCAGCACGGTGCTGATCGAAGTGGAAGGCCCGGACGAGACCGAAGCGATGGCCGCGCTGCAGAAGCTGATCGCCGATAAGTTCGGCGAAGGCCAGTGAGGCGGCGGACCGCTCCGGATGCCGCTCGACGCCAACCCTGCGAAACGCCGCGCGTAGCCGCGGCGTTTCGCGTTTACGGTATCGCGCCGGCAAGCGACGTTGTGATACCCGGCAGATACCGGCGCAACGTGTCGCGGATGCATACTGATGCATGGCCGGAATTTATAATCGTCGCCGGGGTCTGAGAGCGCGTTGCAGCGGAATTGCCGCGGCATCACACAACTAGAGGAGGTGCGCGTGTCCTTCACGCTGCATGGAATTCCCGTGTCACGCGGTATTGCCATCGGGCGGGCTTATCTGATCGCCCCGGCTGCACTCGACGTCGACCACTATCTGATCGAGCCGGCCGAGATCGACGGCGAAATCGCGCGCTTTCGCGCGGCGCTCCTCGCCGTCCAGCAGGAACTCGACGTATTGCGCGCCGACCTCGCGGTCGACGCGCCGAGCGAAATGGGCGCGTTCCTCAACGTTCATCTGATGATCCTGAACGACGCGATGCTCGTGCAGGAGACCGTCGACCTGATCCGCACGCGTCGCTACAACGCCGAGTGGGCGCTCACCGAACAGCTCGAACGCATCTCGCGGCACTTCGACGACATCGAGGACGCCTACCTGCGCGAGCGCAAGGCCGACGTCCAGCAGGTGGTCGAGCGCGTGCTGAAGGCGCTTGCGGGCGCGTCGCCCGCGGCGCTGCACGGCCGCTGCGACGAGATGATCGTCGTCGCGCACGACATCGCGCCGGCCGACATGCTGCAGTTCAAAAAGCAAACGTTTCAGGGCTTCGTCACCGATCTCGGCGGACGCACGTCGCATACCGCGATCGTCGCGCGCAGCCTCGGCATTCCGGCCGCGGTCGGCGTGCAGCAGGCGAGCACGCTGATCCGCCAGGACGACCTGATCATCGTCGACGGCGATCACGGCATCGTGATCGTCGATCCGGCGCCGATCGTGCTCGAGGAATACACGTACCGCCAAAGCGAGATGGCGCTCGAACGCCGCAAGCTGCAGCGTCTGAAGTTCTCGCCGACGCAGACGCTGTGCGGCGCGAAGATTAAGCTGTGCGCGAACATCGAGTTGCCCGAGGACGCGCAGGCCGCGCTCGACGCGGGCGCGACCGGCATCGGCCTCTTTCGCACCGAATTCCTGTTCATGAATCACAAGGACCGGTTGCCGGAAGAGGACGAGCAGTTCGACGCGTATCGGCGCGCGGTCGAGCTGATGAACGGGCTGCCGGTGACGATCCGCACGATCGACGTCGGCGCGGACAAGCCGCTCGATTCATACGGCGGCGGCGACGGCTACGAGACCGCGGCGAATCCCGCGCTCGGGCTGCGGGCGATTCGCTGGAGCCTCTCCGAGCCGCAGATGTTCCTCACGCAACTGCGGGCGATCCTGCGCGCGTCGGCGTTCGGCACGGTGAAGATCCTGATTCCGATGCTCGCGCACGCACGCGAAATCGACCAGACGCTCGACCTGCTTCGCGAGGCGAAGCGTCAGCTCGACGACGCGGGCCTCGCGTACGACGCGAACGTCGAAGTCGGCGCGATGATCGAGATTCCGGCCGCGGCGCTTGCGTTGCCGCTGTTTTTGAAGCGGCTCGATTTTCTGTCGATCGGCACGAACGACCTGATCCAGTACACGCTCGCGATCGACCGCTCGGACAACGCGGTCGCCGACCTGTACGACCCGCTGCATCCGGCGGTGCTGCAGTTGATCGCGCACACGCTGCGCGAGGCGAAGTGCGCGGGCGTGCCGGTGTCGGTGTGCGGGGAGATGGCCGGCGACCCGGCGCTGACGCGGCTCTTGCTCGGAATGGGGCTCACCGAGTTCTCGATGCATCCGAGCCAGTTGCTGGTCGTGAAGCAGGAGATCCTGCGCGCGCAATTGAAGACGCTAGAAAAGCCGATCGCCGACGTGCTCGCCGCCTACGAACCGGAAGAGCTGCAGTCGGCGCTGAAGGCGCTGCTCGAAGCCTGACGGCTCGTATGAAGCGCCAGCGCCCGACGCATCACGCCGCGTCGCCGTGCCGGCCACCGCACACCGGGCAGTCCGGCTGGCGGCCGACGCGCATCGTGTTCCATTCCATCCGGAACGAGTCGAGCATCATCAGGCGGCCGACGAGCGGCGTGCCGATCCCGCCGATCACGCGCAGCGCTTCGGCGGCCTGCATCGCGCCGATGATGCCGACCGTCGGCGCGAACACGCCCATCGTCGAGCACGCGACTTCCTCGAACGGCTGATCCTCGGGGAACACGCACGCATAGCAGGGCGAGGCGTCGTCGCGGAAGTCGAACGTGCTGATCTGGCCGTCGAAGCGCAGCGCGGCGCCCGACACGAGCGGCACCCGATGCGCGACGCACGCGCGATTGATCGCATGACGCGTCGCGAAGTTGTCGGTGCAATCGAGCACGACCGTCGCGCCCGGCACCTTGCGGTCGAGCCACGCATCGTCGATGCGCTCTGCGATCGCATTCACCTTCACCTCGGGATTGAGCCGCGCAATGGCGTCACGGCCCGATTCCACCTTGCTGCGGCCGACGGAACCGGTGTCGTGCATGATCTGCCGCTGCAGATTCGTCAGATCGACGGTGTCGTTGTCGACGAGCGTGATCGTGCCGACGCCCGACGCCGCCAGATACATCGCGGCCGGCGAGCCGAGCCCGCCCGCGCCGATCACCAGTGCATGCGCGTCGAGAAAGCGCTGCTGCGCCTCGATGCCGATTTCGTCGACGAGGATGTGGCGTGAATAGCGGAGGAGTTGTTCGTCGTTCATCGCGCGCGAGACGGAGTGGGGGAGCCGCGATGCGCCCGGAACATGACCGGGTTGCGCCGCGTTTCGATCTCGTATTGTAGCCGCGCGGGGGAGCGTGTCTTCGCGGCCAGGCCGCGAAGACACGTCGAGCGAAGGGACTTACTTCTGCGGTGCGGCGGCCGGCGCGGAGCCGCCCGACGTGCCCGGCGTGACCGGCAGCGCCGGCTTCACCGCGATCGGCGCGGACGCCGACTGCTCCGGCTTCGACTGCGCGAGGCGCCGCTCCATCGGCGACTTCGACTCGACGACCGGCTTGCCTTGCAGCTTGTTCACCGCCTGCTGCAGCATGAAGTCCTGCGGCGTGCCGAACTCGACCGGCTTGCGCTCGCGATCCTTTTCGCGCTGCTCGGGCGTCTTCTTGTCGTTCTGCTCTTCGAGCTGCTGCAGTTCCTGCATGCGCTCCTGCTCGCGCATTTCCTGCTCTTTCTTCTCGTTCGGATCCTGCGTGTTCGCAAGGTGGTTCGAGTAGTCGACTTCGCGCGTGACGAGCGCGTCGTCCGGATCGCCGTCCGCGTACTGGTCGACCGGCACGTCCGGACGGATGCCCTTGTTCTGGATCGAGCGGCCGGTCGGCGTGTAGTAGTACGCCGTGGTGAGCCGCAGCGCGGTGTCGGCCGTCATCGGACGCACCGTCTGCACCGAACCCTTGCCGAACGTCGTCTTGCCGAGAATGATCGCGCGGTGCTGATCCTGCAGCGCGCCCGCGACGATTTCCGACGCCGACGCCGAGTACGCGTTGGTCAGCACGATCATCGGCACGGTCTTGAAGACGGCCGGCACGTCCTTCAGCGGATCGCCGTCGAACGACGGCAGACGATAGTTCTCGTACGTGTCGCGGTAGACCTGCTTCGAGTCCGGAATCTGGCCGTTCGTCGACACGACGACCGAGTCCGGCGGCAGGAACGCGCCCGCGACGCCGACCGCGCTTTGCAGCAGGCCGCCGCCGTTGTTGCGCAGGTCGACGATCAAGCCCTTCAGGTTCGGCTCCTGGCGCGCGATGTCCTGCAGCCTCGCGGCGAGGTCGGGCACCGTGCGTTCCTGGAAGCTCGTGATCCGCACATAGCCGATACCCGGCTGCAGCACCTTCGCCTTCACGCTCTGCACCTTGATGATTGCGCGCGTGACGGTGAGCGGGAACGTGCGGTCGTCGGTCTTGCGGAAGATCGTCAGCGTGACCTTCGTGCCCGGGTCGCCGCGCATCTGCTTGACGGCCTGGTCGAGCGTCATGCCGCGCACCGGCTTGTCGTTGATGCGCGTGATCAGGTCGCCTGGACGGATGCCCGCGCGGAACGCCGGCGTGTCCTCGATCGGCGAGATCACCTTGATGAGCCCGTCTTCCGACGAGATCTCGATGCCGAGGCCTGCGAAGCGACCCTTGGTCTGCTCCTGCAGTTCCTGATAGTCGGTCTTGTCGAGATACGACGAGTGCGGGTCGAGGCTCGACACCATGCCCTTGATCGCGGCGGTGAGGAGCTTCTTGTCGTCGACCGGGGTCACGTACTCGTGCTTGATCTGACCGAACACTTCAGCGAAGAGCCGCAGTTGATCGAGCGGCAACGGCTCCGTGACGGTCTGCTCTGCCGACGCGGAAAGTTGCAGGGTTGCAAATACGCCGGTCGCAAGGCCCGCGGCGATCAGGCCGATGTTTTTCAGGTTCTTTCGCATAAAGTCTGTTGCGGTCGAAAAGCGCGTGGCACCGTCAGTGGGGAAGTGGACGGACAAGTATAACTGCACACCAGAACCGGCTGTGCATGGAGAAGACCGCGCCGGGGAGGAATCGACCGCCGCGCGCGGACGCTACGGTGGATTGCAGCGCGGCATGCCGGTCGCGGCGATGACGGGACGCTGGCCATTCTGCCAGCGTCCCGCTTAAAAGGCGCTTAAAGAAAAGCGAAAGAAAAGTAAAGCGAAGCGGGGCAGGTGCCGGCCGGTGCGCGCGGCCGGCGCCTGCGATGGCCGGATCGGCCCGGATCAAGCCGCCTTGCCTTGCTTCGCGACCGCGGCCTGCGCCTTCGCGATTTCGTCGGCGTCGCCGAGGTAGTAGTGCTGGATCGGCTTCAGGTTCTCGTCGAGTTCATAGACGAGCGGCACGCCGTTCGGGATGTTCAGGCCGACGATGTCGTCGTCCGAGATCCCATCCAGGTACTTGACGAGCGCGCGGATCGAATTGCCGTGCGCCGCGATCAGCACCTGCTTGCCCGCCTTGATCGCCGGTCCGATCGACTCGTTCCAGATCGGCAGCACGCGCGCGACGGTGTCCTTCAGGCATTCGGCGAGCGGCAGCTCTTCGCGCGGCACCTTCGCGTAGCGCGGATCGGCGTACGACGTGCGCGAATCCGTCGGCTCGAGCGCGGGCGGCGGCGTGTCGTAGCTGCGGCGCCAGACGAGCACCTGCTCGTCGCCGTACTTCGCGGCCGTTTCCGCCTTGTTCAGGCCGGACAGCGCGCCGTAGTGACGCTCGTTCAACCGCCACGAGTGCACGACCGGGATATACATCAGATCCATCTGGTCCTGCACGTGCCACAGCGTGCGGATGGCGCGCTTCAGCACGGACGTGTACGCGATATCGAACGTGTAGCCGGACTCCTTCAGCAGCACGCCTGCCTGCTTCGCTTCGTTGACACCCTGCTCGGTGAGATCGACGTCCACCCAGCCGGTGAAGCGGTTTTCCTTGTTCCACGTCGATTCGCCGTGGCGGATGAGTACGAGTTTGTACATGGAGGGTTCGGTCGGTAGTGAGGGAAGCGGTAAAACGGGGAACGGGCGTCGCCTGGGACGCCCACCGTCGCAATCGGGATATTTTATAATGGCCGGATCGCAGAAGCTCGATATCTCCCGAATTCCCTTTTTTTCAACGGATTTTCCGTGACGTTCTTCACTAATTACATCAATCTTGTACTCATCGCGATCGTCCTCATCTCAGGGGGGATGCTGCTGTGGCCGTCGCTTGGCCGTGGCGGGCGCGGCGGCGTGTCCACCGGCGAAGCCACGCAACTGATCAATCGCCACAACGCGGTCATCATCGATCTGCGCACCGCTGACGACTTCGCGAAGGGCCATCTGCCGTCCGCTCGCAACCTGCCATTCTCCGAGCTTCCGGCAAAGATCGGCCAGTTCGCGAAGAACAAGAGCAACCCGGTATTGCTCGTCTGCCAGAGCGGCCAGCAGTCGCAAAAGGCGCAGCGCGCCGTGAAGGACGCCGGTTTTGCCGAGGTCCACGTGCTGAACGGCGGCATCAATGCCTGGCAACAGGCGGGAATGCCGGTCGTCAAACAAGGAGGTTCGAAGTGAACAAGGTAGTCATGTACAGCACCCAGGTGTGCCCGTATTGCCAGATGGCCGAACGTCTTTTAAAGTCGCGCGGCGTCGAGCACATCGAGAAAGTGCTGATCGACAGGGATCCGGCTCGCCGCGAGGAAATGATGACTCGCACCGGCCGCCGGACCGTGCCGCAGGTTTTCATCGGCGAGACGCATGTTGGCGGCTATGATGACCTGTCCGCGCTCGATCGCGCGGGCGGCCTCGCGCCGCTGCTCGAAGCCGCCTGAGCGCGTCACTGCGCGCGCAGCCGCGCGCGTCGCGGCGGGCGCAATGGCGGTCCCGCCGCCAGCGGCCGCCGCATTTCACTCAATCACGGAAGCAAACCACCATGTCTGACGAGAACAACCAGCCGTTCTTCAACATCCAGCGCATCTACTTGAAGGACATGTCGCTCGAGCAGCCGAATTCGCCGGCGATCTTTCTCGAGCAGGAGATGCCGTCGGTGGAAGTCGAAGTCGACGTGAAGGCGGACCGTCTCGCGGAATCGGTGTTCGAAATCCTCGTCACGGGCACCGTGACCGCGAAGGTCAAGGACAAGGTGGCGTTCCTGATCGAGGCGAAGCAGGCCGGCATTTTCGACATCCGCAACATTCCGGCCGAGCAGATCGATCCGCTCGTCGGCATCGCGTGCCCGACGATCCTGTTCCCGTACCTGCGCTCGAACATCGCCGATGCGATCACGCGCGCGGGCTTCCCGCCGATCCATCTGGCGGAGATCAACTTCCAGGCGCTGTACGAGCAACGTCTCGCCCAGCTCTCGGCGCAGGACGGCGCGGCGCAAAGCAACGCCACGCATTGAGCACGTCGGGCGTAAAGCCGGCGCGGAGTCACGCATGAAAGTCGCCGTTCTCGGCGCCGGCGCATGGGGTACCGCGCTGGCCGGTCATCTGGCCACGGTGCACGACACGGTGTTGTGGGCGCGCGATGCCGCGCTCGTCGAAACCCTGCGCAACACCCGCGAAAACGCCCGCTATCTGGCGGGCGTTTCTCTGCCTGAATCACTCCGTTACGAAACCGGTCTGAACGCGGCGCTCGACCATGCGAGCGACGACGCGTCGCTCGTCGTCATCGCGACGCCGGTCGCCGGTCTGCGCGGCGTGCTGCATGCAATGCGCGATGCCGGCAAGGTGCCTGCGCATTTCGTGTGGCTCTGCAAGGGCTTCGATGCGGATACGCAGTTGCTGCCGCACCAGGTCGTCGCGCTCGAATTGCCCGCCCATCGGAGCAACGGCGTGCTGTCCGGCCCGAGCTTCGCGCGCGAGGTCGGCGAAGGGCTGCCGGTCGCGCTGACCGTTGCGAGCGCATCGATCGAGTGCCGCGAACGCACGCTCGCGGCGTTTCATCATCGCGCGATGCGCATCTATACCGGTGACGATGTGATCGGCGTCGAGGTCGGCGGCGCGGTCAAGAACGTGCTCGCGATCGCGACCGGCATTTCGGACGGCCTCGGCCTCGGGCTCAACGCGCGCGCCGCGCTGATCACGCGCGGTCTCGCGGAAATGTCGCGGCTCGGCGTGACGCTCGGCGGCCGCGCGGAAACCTTCATGGGGCTGACCGGCCTGGGCGACCTCATTCTCACCGCAACCGGCGACCTGTCGCGCAACCGCACGGTCGGCATGCAGCTCGCGAAGGGCCGCACGCTCGACGACGTGCTCGCCGCGCTCGGCCACGTCGCCGAAGGCGTGCGCTGCGCGAAGGCGGTGCTCGCGATCGCGCGCGCGCATTCGATCGACATGCCGATTACGCAGGCCGTCTGCGCGGTGCTGTTCGACGGCGTCGCGCCGCGCGATGCGGTCAGCGCGCTGCTGCGCCGCGACGCGAAAGCCGAATAGACGCATACTGGGCACTCCGCGGCATTGATGCACGAGGAGGTCGCCATGCTCACCATCGGACAATGCGGAATCGAAGGTCGGGTCGTCGACATTACGACGCTCGACGTCGATGCGATCGTCAACGCGGCGAATACGTCGCTGCTCGGCGGCGGCGGCGTGGACGGCGCGATTCACCGGGCCGCCGGCCCGGCGCTGCTGCGCGAGTGCGAGACGCTCGGCGGCTGCACGACCGGCGACGCGAAGGTCACGCGCGGCCATCGTCTTTTGGCTCGACACGTGATTCACACCGTGGGCCCCGTATGGCACGGCGGCTCGCAGCGCGAGGTCGAACTGCTCGCGTCGTGCTATCGGCGCTCGCTCGAGTGCGCGCGCGACATCGGCTGCGCGAGCATCGCGTTTCCGGCGATCAGTTGCGGCGTCTATCGGTTTCCGCCCGATGACGCGGTGCGGATCGCGACGCAGACCGTCATCGACGAACTCATCGATCTGCCTGATCTGACGCACGTGATCTTCGCTTGCTTCGACGACGCGATGTACGAGCGCTATCGGCGGGAACTCGCGCGGTTCGACGCTTAAGCGGCGCGTTACGGCGCGTTATGGCGCGTCACGGCGCGTCACGGCGCGTTACGGCGCGTCACGGCGCGTCACGGCGCGTCACGTCGCAAACCGGCGCGAGCCGTCATTCCCCGCCGACGAACCCCGCCTGCCGCCACGCCTCGAACACGACGACGGCGACCGTATTCGACAGATTCAGACTGCGGTTGCCCGGCCGCATCGGCAGCCGCACGCGCTGGCCGGGCTCGAAATGCGCGAGCACCGAGTCCGGCAATCCGCGCGTTTCGGCGCCGAACACGAACCAGTCGCCGGGGCGGAATTCATGCGAATGAAAACGCCCCGAGCCGCGCGTCGTGAACGCGAACATTCGCGTCGGGTCCGGCGTTTCGGCCGCGACGAACGCGTCCCAGTTTCGATGCACGTGCATCTGCGCGTATTCGTGATAGTCGAGGCCCGCGCGGCGCATCTTCGCGTCGTCGAGCGGGAAGCCGAGCGGCTCGATCAGATGCAGACGCGCGCCGGTGTTCGCACACAGACGGATCACGTTGCCGGTGTTCGGCGGAATTTCCGGTTCGACGAGAACGACATTGAACATGGTGAGGGCAAGCAGTCAGGTTTTCGGTGTGCGCAGCGCGACGAGGTTCGTCACGCGTCGCGCGCCGGCGGTCTTCAGCGTGTGCGCGAGCGCGTCGAGCGTCGCGCCCGACGTCATCACGTCGTCGACGATCGCCACGTGCAGGCCGCGCACCGGCTTCGTCACCGCGAACGCACCGGCGACGTTGCGGCGGCGCATGTCGCGATCGAGCCGCGATTGCGGCGACGTATGCGCGATGCGTCGCACGAGCGTCGCGTCGGCGCGGAGGCGAAGCGCGCGCGCGAGCGGCTTCGCGATCTGCCACGCCTGGTTGTAGCCGCGCGCGATCAGCCGTTCGCGCGACAGCGGCACCGGCGCGATCACGTCCGGCAGCGCATGCGGCCCGGCCGTGTCGTCGACGAGCCGCGCAAGCCGCGCCGCGAATTCGTTGCCGAGCGCGGTGCGGGCGCGGAACTTCAGTCCGCGTGCGAGCACGTCGAGCGGCGCGCGATAGTCGGCGAGCGCGAGCGTCGCGTCGAACGACGGCGGCGCATCGACACATTCGTCGCAGCGATAACGCGATCCCGCGCTGCGCCGCGACCCGGACAGCGGCATCGCACAGACGTCGCAACGCAGACGCGCCTCGTTCCAGTACGCCGCATCGCAGCCGGCGCACAGCGTCTCTTGCGACAAAATGCCGCATAATGCGCACAGATTGGGCAGCGCGAATTGTACGAGCTGCGGCCAGTGTTGTCGGACGCGCTGACAGAGTCGCGAGCCCGCGAGACGAATCCGCGATGCATGGCGGCGCGAGTCGGCGGGGAGGGTGGACGGCGGCATCGACGGACGGCCCGGCAGCGGGCCCAGGACGGATACAGAGGGACGAGCGAGTATACTTCGCCCACTTCGCCAATACGACCGACATGTCGCCGATTCCCGCCACACCCGGCCGTCCGGCCTACGATTCACGCCGCGTCGAGCGGATTTTCGATCGCCGCGCCGCCACGTTCGACGACGTCGCGTTCCTGCCGCGCGAGATCGCGCAACGCATGCGCGAGCGGCTCGATTACATCAAGATTGCACCCGCGAGCGTGCTCGACGTCGGCTGCGGCCCGGGCGACGACCTGCTCGATCTGCGCACGCGTTTTCCCGATGCGCCGGTGTTCGGCTCCGATCTGTCGCACGCGATGCTGTTACGCGCGATGCATCACGACGCCGGCGACACGAGCTGGCGCCGCTTTCTTCCCGCATCGATCGGCAAGGCGCTCGGCGCGCGCGGCCCGCGCTTCGCGCAGGCCGACTTCGGCGCGCTGCCGTTCGCACCCGGCGCGTTCGAGCTGCTGTGGTCGAATCTCGCGCTGCACTGGCATCCGCGCCCGGACCTCGTGTTCGGCGAATGGCAGCGCGTGCTGAAGGTGAACGGCCTGTTGATGTTCAGCACGCTCGGCCCCGACACGCTGAAGGAGCTGCGCGGCGCGTGGGCCGAAGTCGACGCCGCGCATGGGATGCCGACGCGCCCGCATGTCGTCGACTTCGTCGACATGCACGATCTCGGCGACATGCTGGTCGAGAACGGCTTCGAGATCCCGGTGATGGACCAGGAGACGCTCACCGTCACGTACCCGTCGGCCGACAAGCTGCTCGCCGACGTGCGCCGCTGGGGCGCGTACCCGTTCGAGCGCGATGCGAAGGACACGATGCACGCGGCACGGCGGTTGCGTCGCGCACTCGGTGCGTCGCTGGAAGCGCGTCGCCGCGACGACGGCACGATCCCGCTCACGTTCGAGGTCATCTACGGCCACGCGTGGAAAGCGGTGCCGCGCCGGACGGCGGAAGGACACGGAATCGTGCGCATCGAGGACATCGGACGCGGTCCGGCAAGCCCTCGTTGATGCGGTCAAGCGAGCTTCGGCGACGGCCGGAACCGGCGGCCGGCGGCCCCGCGAACGAATCTCGAAGATGACCGCTCAGGCTTGTCCCGTAAGGGTTTGCGCCCGATCGGGGCTTGCTTGTGGCGCTCCGGGATCGAGCCTATAATGCGTCAGTTTGCCACCCACAAGAGTGCGAAAACTCTGACGCGGGTAAAGTGCAGGGCCTACAAACACGTGGGCGAAAAGTGGTCGCGGAAGTTGCAGGAAGAGGCAGGAGGCAGCGATGCAGGCGTCTGATCTGCTGGCGAGTCCGGAGCCGGTCCTGAAAGACTGGACCATGAAACGCAACTGTTCGGTCTCACCCCGGCAATACGTCACGTTCTTCGCATCGCTCGCCCTCGTCTCCATTGCAATCGCAGTCCTGCTGTTGCTCAACGGCGCCTGGCTGGTGCTGCCCTTCACCGGTATCGAACTGGTGGTCGTGGGCGGTGCTTTCGCCATCCACGCGCGTCATGCCGTCGACTACGAACGTATCAGGCTGTATCCGAACCGGCTGGTGATCGAGCAGGTGAGCGCGGACAAGCTCACCCAGTTCGAATTCAATCCCCGCTGGGTCCGGGTCGAACCGGGCGCGTTGCCGCGCGATCCGGTGTTGCTCGTGTCCCGCGGTCAGGCGGTCGCTGTCGGGTTGCACCTCACGCAGGAGCGTCGTGCGCAGTTCGCGCGGGAATTGCGCACGTGGCTCGCGCGTGGGTAGATGCGCGTCGACCAGGGTTGTGCCTGGCAGACAAAGCCTTCATGCGGGGCGAGGGTTCGAATGGAAAATTTGGGTAAGGAAGCCATGAAAACAATGAAGCGAGCCCTCACGGGTGTGCTGGCGTGCAGCGGACTCCTGTTCGCCGGTGCCGCTCTTGCTGTTGGCGACAGCCCGGGCGGTCCCCGGGTCAACCAGATCAACTTCCAGACACCGGTCACACCGATCGCGAAAGAGCTGTTCAGCCTGCACATGACGATGCTGCTGCTCTGCACGATCATCTTCGTCGGCGTGTTCAGCGTGATGTTCTGGTCGGTGTTCGCGCATCGCAAGTCGAAGGGCTACAAGGCCGCTCACTTTCATGAAAGCACGACCGTCGAGATCATCTGGACGATCGTGCCGTTCGTCATCGTCGTGCTGATGGCGCTGCCGGCCACGCGCACCGTCGTCGCGATGAAGGACACGTCGAATTCGGACCTCACGATCAAGGTCACCGGCTACCAGTGGAAGTGGGGTTACGACTACGTGAAGGGGCCGGGCGAGGGCATCAGCTTCCTGTCGACGCTCTCCACGCCGCGCAGCGAAGTGAACAACCGCGCGCCGATCACCGATACCTATCTGCAGGAAGTCGACAACCCGCTCGTGGTGCCGGTCGACAAGAAGATCCGCATCGTCACCACCGCGAACGACGTCGTGCACTCGTGGTTCGTGCCCGCGTTCGGCGTGAAGCAGGACGCGATTCCCGGCTTCCTGCGCGACACCTGGTTCAAGGCGACCAAGGTCGGCACCTATCGCGGCTTCTGCACCGAACTGTGCGGCAAGGAACACGCGTTCATGCCGGTCGTCGTGGAGGTGCTGTCCGACGACGACTACGCGAAGTGGGTCGACACGCAGAAGGCGAAGATGGCCGCCGGCGCCGACGATCCGAACCGCACGTACACGCTCGCCGAACTGAAAGAGCGCGGCGAGAAGGTGTACATGGCGAACTGCGCGGTCTGCCACCAGCCGACCGGCAAGGGCGGCGGTCCGTTCCCGGCGCTCGACGGCAGCAAGATCGTCAACGGGCCGATCGCCGAGCATGTGAGTCTCGTGCTGAAGGGCAAGAACGCGATGCCGTCGTGGGCGCCGACGCTGTCAAACGTCGAGATCGCGTCGGTGATCACGTTCGAGCGCAATTCATGGGGCAACCACACGGGCGAAGTGCTGCAGCCGCGCCAGGTCGCGGACGCGCGCAACGGCAAGCTGCCCGAAGGCGGCGGCCAGCAGGCGGCGGCCGGTGCGGGCGCGGCGGCTTCGGAAGCACCCGCGGCCGGTGCGGGCGCAACGGCTTCGGGCACCGAAGCGGCGGGCGCCGCGGCCAATGCGGGCGCCACGGCTTCGGACACCCAGGCGGCGAGCCCCGCGACGGCGGCTTCCGCAGCAGACAAGCAGTAGCGCGAACGCGGCACGTCGCGTGCAAATCGGTCCGTTGCCCTGGCGGAGAACCAGGCGGCAGAGGATCCCGGGGATGGCAAAAGAAAGCAGCATTCGCTTCTGGAGAGAGTCATGTCTAGCATCGGACACGATGTAGCCGGCGGGCACGGGCACGTGCACGGAGACGAACACGCACACCCCACGCCTCACGGCTGGCGGCGCTGGCTGTTCGCGACCAACCACAAGGACATCGGAACGCTGTACCTGCTGTTTTCGTTCGTGATGTTCCTGTCGGGCGGCGTGATGGCGCTCGGCATCCGCGCCGAGCTGTTCGAACCCGGGCTGCAGATCATGCGGCCCGAGTTCTTCAACCAGTTGACGACGATGCACGGTCTCATCATGGTGTTCGGCGCGATCATGCCGGCGTTCGTCGGCTTCGCGAACTGGATGATTCCGCTGCAGATCGGCGCGTCGGACATGGCGTTCGCGCGGATGAACAACTTCAGCTTCTGGCTCCTGCCGGCCGCCGCGTGTCTGCTCGTCGGCTCGTTCTTCGCGCCCGGCGGCGCGACGGCCGCGGGCTGGACGCTGTACGCGCCGCTCTCCACGCAGATGGGTCCCGGCATGGACTTCGCGATCTTCGCGGTGCACATCATGGGCGCGTCGTCGATCATGGGCGGCATCAACATCGTCGTCACGATCCTGAACCTGCGCGCGCCCGGCATGACGCTGATGAAGATGCCGATGTTCGCGTGGACGTGGCTCATCACCGCGTACCTGCTGATCGCCGTGATGCCGGTGCTCGCGGGCGCGATCACGATGCTGCTGTTCGACCGCCACTTCGGCACGAGCTTCTTCAACGCGGCGGGCGGCGGCGATCCGGTGATGTACCAGCACATCTTCTGGTTTTTCGGACACCCGGAGGTGTACATCATGATCCTGCCGGCGTTCGGGATCATCTCGCAGGTGATTCCGGCGTTCTCGCGCAAGCCGCTGTTCGGCTACAGCTCGATGGTGTACGCGACGGCGTCGATCGCGATCCTGTCGTTCATGGTGTGGGCGCACCACATGTTCGTGACCGGCATGGCCGTCACGTCGCAACTGTTCTTCATGTACGCGACGATGCTGATCGCGGTGCCGACCGGCGTGAAGGTGTTCAACTGGGTCGCCACGATGTGGCGCGGCTCGCTCACGTTCGAAACGCCGATGCTGTTCGCGATCGGCTTTCTGCTCGTGTTCACGTTCGGCGGGCTGTCCGGGCTGATGCTCGCGATGGCGCCGCTCGACATCCAGTATCACGGCACCTATTTCGTGGTCGCGCACTTCCACTACGTGCTCGTCGCGGGGTCGCTGTTCGCGCTGTTCTCCGGGTGGTACTACTGGTCGCCGAAGTGGACCGGCTGGATGTACAACGAGACGCGCGGAAAGATCCACTTCTGGGCGTCGCTGATCTTCTTCAATCTCGCGTTCCTGCCGATGCACTTCGTCGGCCTTGCCGGCATGCCGCGTCGCTACGCGGACTATCCGGCGCAGTTCACCGACTGGAACCAGGTGATCTCGATCGGCGCATTCGGCTTCGGACTTTCTCAGGTGTACTTCCTGTTCGCGGTCGCACTGCCTGCCTATCGCGGCGGCGGCGATCACGTGAAGGCGGCGGACAAGCCGTGGGAAGGCGCAACCGGCCTCGAATGGACCGTGCCGAGCCCGGCGCCGTTCCACACGTTCGAGAATCCGCCGACGGTCGAGTGAGCGCAGGCATCGGCTGAAGCGGCTGAAGGCCGCCGCGACGGATGCGCGGCGGCAAACCAATCGAAATGTCGGGCATGACCAGGAATTCACCAGAAAGACGTACGCCGGAGCAGATTCGCGCAGCCAGCCGGCGGCTCGGGTGGATCCTGCTGGCGATTGCCGCTGTCTTTTTCGTGAGCATCGTCGTCAGGCAATGGCTGTTCGGCGGCGGTTGACGGCAGGCGCCGGCAGTACGGGGAGGCGGGGAACGGTATGAGCGGCGAACGCGGCAACGGACCGGACGTACGCGGGGACAAGAAAACGGGCGGCTTTTTTCAGCTGGTCGGCGCGGTGCTGTGGTCGTTCTTCGGCGTGCGCAAGCGCCGCGACCTCGAAGCCGACGCGGCGCAGTTGAATCCGCTGCATCTGATCGTCGCGGGCTTGATCGGGGCCGTGCTGTTCGTCGTCGTGCTGCTCGTCATCGTGCATATGGTGGTCGGCTGACGGGCGGGCGTTCGCAACCGTCGATCACGACAGGCTGCCGGCCATCCGGCGCAACTGGACATTGGAGAATCAGGCATGAGCGGTCAAAACGAGAGCCCGTATTACTTCGTTCCGCATCCGTCGCGGCATCCGATCAGCGCGTCCATCGGGCTGCTCGTGATGCTGTCGTCGCTGGCCTCGTGGCTGAACGGCCAGTCGTGGGGGCCGATCGGTGTCCTGCTCGGTTTGCTGTGGGTGCTCTTCACGCTGTGGCACTGGTTCGGCGACGCGATCTCCGAGTCCGAGGGCGGCATGTACGGCAAGCGCGTCGACGTGTCGTACCGCTGGAGCATGAGCTGGTTCATCTTCTCCGAGGTGATGTTCTTCGGCGCGTTCTTCGGCGCGCTGTTCTATGCGCGGATGATCGCGCTGCATCAGCTCGGCAGCCTCGACTACAAGTTGATCTGGCCGGACTTCTCGGCGGTGTGGCCGAACCTCGGGCCGGCGAACATCGTGTCGCCGTTCCGCTCGATGACGCCGTGGCCGGTGCCGACGATCAACACGGCGCTGCTGCTGTCGTCCGGCGCGACGCTGACGGTCGCCCACCACGCGCTGCGCGACGACCATCGCCGCAAGGCGATCGCATGGCTCGCGGCGACGATCGTGCTCGGGCTCTGCTTCCTCTGCCTGCAGGCATTCGAGTACATCCATGCGTACAACGAACTGAACCTGACGCTCGCGTCGGGCATCTACGGGTCGACGTTCTTCCTGTTGACCGGCTTCCACGGCTTCCACGTGTTCCTCGGCGGCACGATGCTGACGGTCGTGATGATCCGGCTGATTCGCGGACACTTCACGCCGGAGCATCATTTCGCGTTCGAAGGGGCCGCGTGGTACTGGCACTTCGTCGACGTCGTGTGGCTCGGACTGTACGTCGTCGTCTACTGGCTTTGAGCGGGCTTTGATCGGCCGTTGAGCGGTTTCGCCGACGCGCGCGGCTCGCGCGGCGCGCATCGGTACGGAAGAACAACGGGCGCCGCCGCCGATGCTGTCGTCGGGCGGCGTTTGTTGTTTGGGGCGGTCAATGACCGTAGGGGATGCCCGTCGACTGGATCCAGCCCATCCAGTGGGCGAACAGGATGAACAGGAAGAGCGAGATGGACAGGCCGACGCGCGTCGCGAGCGACCACACCATGCGTTTCGTGCGGCCGCGGTCGTGCATCATGAAATACAGCGCGAAGACCATGCTCGTGATGATCAACGCGAAGGCGATGGGGACGATGATGTGCATGAAGTTCACGGGAGTCGGCCTGCGCGAAAGCGTCTATCTCATTATCGCATCGCGCGCGGCGATGCGGCCCCCGGTGCTTCGCATCGGACATACCCGATGAAGATCCGGCTCGTGCCGGCGCTGCTGATCCTGCTGGTGATCGCGGTCACCGTGCGGCTCGGGTTCTGGCAGCGCGACCGCGCGCATCAGAAGGAGGCGTTGCAGGCCGCGATCGAGCAGGCGGGGCGTGCGAGCCCGATCGCCGTCGGCGCGACGCCGCTCGCGCTGCGCGGGGTCGAATTCCATCGCGTGCGCGCCGTCGGCACATTCGTGCCGGAGCGGGTCGTCTATCTGGACAACCGGATGCACGACGAACAACCGGGCTTTTACGTCGTGATGCCGCTGAAACTCGAAGGTGGCGGCTACGTGCTGGTCAACCGGGGCTGGCTGCCGCGCAACGTCGCCGAGCGCACCGTGATCGCGCCCTATGGGACGCCCAGCGGGCCGGTCGAAGTCGACGGAATTGCGCGCGCGAATGCGTCCACGGCGTTCGAGCTCGGTGCGGGCGGTTCTGCACCGGATAACAAGATACGGCAGAATCTCGACGTCACGGCGTACGCGGCCGAAACCGGCCTGCCGTTGCAACCGTTCGTGATCCAGCAGACGGGCTTCGGAACGCCCCTCGCAGACGGTCTGGTGCGGGACTGGCCGGCCCCGACGACGGGCGTCGAACGCAATTACGGCTACATGTTCCAGTGGTGGGGAATGGCCGCCGCCGCGCTCGGATTCGGGCTGTACGCGGCCCGCCGGGCTGCGGCAAAAGAGCGCGGCGGGGACGACACTTCGGTCGCCGAAGAAGATGCGTGACGTTTCCCGTGCGCGACATATCGACGCGACACGGCCCGCGTCGCGCGCCGATGAATCCATGAAAGAAAGAGGTTCTACCTTGTCGATGCAGAGTCCCCAGTCAGCGGCCGGCGCCGATGCGCGGCGTGCCGGCGCGCACGCGTCCGACGCTGCGCGGCGGCGGGGACGCCGGATATTGCTGCTGCTGGTGCTGATCTGCGCCGCGCCGATCGCGATCTCGTACTTCATGTACTACGTCGTGAAGCCGAAGGGCGGCACGACGAGCTACGGCACGCTGATCGAGCCGCAGCGGCCGATCCCCGGCTCGCTGCAGGTGACGGGCGACGACGGCCAGACCGTGCCGCTCGCGTCGTTGCGCGGCCGCTGGTTGATGCTGTCGGCGGACGGCGGCGCGTGCGGCGACGCGTGCGTGCAGAAGCTGTACTTCATGCGTCAGGTGCGCGCGACGCAAGGGCCGGAACGCGATCGGGTGGTCACCGTCTGGCTGCGCACCGACGCTGCGCCGGTGCCGGCCGTCGTGCGCCGCGCGTATCCGGACACGCGCATGCTCCGCGCCGATCCGGCCGCACTCGCGGCGTGGCTGCCCGCGACGGGCGCGACGTCGATCGGCGACCACATCTACGTGGTGGATCCGAACGGCAACCTGATGATGCGGTTCCCGGCGCAGCCGGACCCGTCGAAGATCAAGAGCGACGTTACGAAGCTCCTCAAGTGGTCGAGCATCGGTTAAGGTCGCGCGAACCGACTTTTGAGAAAGAGAAGACCAGACAGATGTTCGTCCTGCAACTCGGGCTGATCGGCCTTTGCATTGCGTTGCTGCCGTTGTCGTGGCTGTGGGTGAAGGCCGACGACAACAAGTTTCGCAAGCTGGTCTGGCTGACCACGTTCTTCACGCTCGACCTCGTGATGTTCGGCGGTTTCACGCGCCTCACCGACTCGGGACTCGGCTGTCCGGACTGGCCGGGCTGTTATGGCACGTCGTTGCCGTTCGTCGCGCACGCGCAGATCGCAGCCGCGCATCTCGCGATGCCGACCGGTCCCGTCAGCATGACGAAGGCGTGGATCGAAATGATCCACCGCTACTTCGCGATGGCGATCGGCGTGCTGATCATCGCGCAGGTCGCGATTGCGTGGGCCGCGCGGATTCGCCGGCGGCCGTTGTCGGTGTCGCCGTGGTGGCCGACCGCGCTGCTCGGGCTCGTCGTCGTGCAGGGCATCTTCGGCGCGTGGACCGTCACGATGAAGCTGCAGCCGATCATCGTGACCACGCATCTTCTGCTCGGACTCACGCTGCTCGGCACGTCCGGCTGGCTCGCGTCGCGACTCACGCCGCTGCCCGCGTACGAGCCGGATGCGGCGCGCTGGCGGATCGCCGCGCTCGCGGGACTCGTGCTGCTCGTCGTGCAGATCGCGCTCGGCGGCTGGGTCAGCACGAATTACGCGGTGCTCGCGTGCACCGACTTTCCGACGTGCAACGGCGCATGGATTCCGCCGATGGACTTCCAGCACGGCTTCCACCTGTGGCGCGCGCTCGGCATGGACGGCAACGGCGACGTGATCACGCAGGACGCGCTCGTCGCGATCCACTGGACGCATCGCACGTTCGCGTTCGTGGTCGTTGCATATCTGCTGTGGCTCGCGGCGATGCTGCGGCGCTACGAGTCGCTCAGACGGCCCGCGAACGGCGTGCTGCTCGTCATCGTGATCCAGTTCCTGACCGGCCTGTCGAACATCGTGCTGCAGTGGCCGCTGCCGGTCGCGGTCGCACACAACGGCGGAGCGGCGATCCTGCTGCTTCTGGTAGTCATGCTAAACTTTCGAATTGCTTGTAGCCGCCCCGGTCGCGCCATGGTCCCCGCGCGCGATGCGGCGCCGGCCTGATCTCCCCCATGGAAAGCACAACCCTCTCGCGCACGCCGGGTAGCCGGATCTCCCAGTACCTCGCGCTCACCAAGCCCCGCGTCACGCAACTCGCGGTTTTCTGCGCCGTCATCGGCATGTTCCTTTCGACACCCGGCATGGTGCCGTGGAAGGTGCTCGTCGGCGGCACCGTCGGCATCTGGCTGACAGCCGGCGCCGCGTTCGCGATCAACTGCCTCGTCGAACAGAAGGTCGACGCGATGATGCGTCGGACTGCCTGGCGTCCGTCCGCTCGCGGCGAAATCACGAGCGTGCAGATCCTGCTGTTTTCCGCGGTGCTCGGCGGCGTCGGCATGTGGGTGCTCTACGCGTTCACGAATGCGCTGACGATGTGGCTCACGTTCGCGACGTTCATCGGTTACGCGATCATCTACACGTTGCTGCTGAAGCCCGCCACGCCGCAGAACATCGTGATCGGCGGGGCGGCGGGCGCGATGCCGCCGGCGCTTGGCTGGGCGGCCGCCACCGGCGCCGTGCCGGGCGACGCGTGGATTCTCGTGCTGATCATCTTCGTGTGGACGCCGCCGCATTTCTGGGCGCTCGCACTGTATCGCCGCAAGGACTACGAAAACGCCGGCCTGCCGATGCTGCCGAACACGCACGGCGAGGAATACACGCGCCTTCAGATCCTGCTCTACTCGGTGGTGCTGTTCATCGTCACGCTGATGCCGTTCATCTCCGGCATGAGCGGGGTGCTGTACCTCGCGTCGTCGGTGGCGCTCGGGGGCGTATTCCTCGGCTACGCGTGGAAAATCTATCGCGAGTACTCCGATGCACTCGCGCGCAAGAGCTTCCGCTACTCGATCGTCTATCTGTCGTTGCTGTTCGCGGCGCTGCTCGTCGATCACTACGTTCACGCATTGATCGGGGTGTAACGTCATGGCTCAATTCACGTTTGCGCGCGTCGCGCGCACCGCGCTGGTCGCCGTTGTGTGCGCGCTCGGCGCAGCCTTCGTGAGCGGCTGCGGACAGCAGGCGCCGTCGTTCTCGAATCTCGACATCACAGGCAACACGCAGTTCGGCAACAACTTCTCGCTGCCGGATGCGAGCGGCCACGTTCGCACGCTCGCCGACTACAAGGGCAAGGTCGTCGTGCTGTTCTTCGGCTATACGCACTGTCCCGACGTGTGCCCGACGACGCTCGCCGAGCTGTCGCAGGCGATGCAGCAACTCGGCCCGGACGCCGCGAAGCGCGTGCAGGTGCTGTTCGTGACCGTCGATCCGCAGCGCGACACGTCGGCGTTGATGTCGCAATACGTGTCCGCGTTCGATCCGGCGTTCGCCGCGTTGCGTCCCGCCAGCGACGCGCAATTGCAGCAGGTGGCGAAGGACTTCCGGGTGTACTACAAGAAGGTGCCCGGCACGACCGCCGACAACTACACGATGGATCACACCGCGGCCAGCTACGTGTTCGACACGACCGGCAAGCTGCGCCTTTTCGCGCGCGACGGCCAGGGCGTCACGCCGTGGGTTCACGATCTGAAGATACTGCTCGATTGAACGTTTTGTCATACCGGTATGCGATTCCGGTATTTCCGCGCATCGTCGCCGCGTGAGATTATTCGGGCCGGCCGCTGCGCCCACGATGCGCGGCGTCGCAAGAACCATCCAGCCCGCAGGAACATCCTCTCCATGCAACGCAGAAGTCTTTTCAGGGCGCTCGTCGCGACCGTCGCGGTCGCATCGCTCGCAACCTCGGTCGGCGCGCATGCCGACGACACCAGCAAGGTCATTCGCGTCGGCACCGTCGGCGGACCGGACGCGCAGGTCTGGGCCGTGGTACAGAAAATCGCGAAGCGCGAAGGCCTGAACGTGAAGGTCATCGAGTTCAACGACTACGTGCAGCCGAACGCGGCGCTCGACGCGGGCGACCTCGATGCGAACAGCTTCCAGCATCAGCCGTATCTCGACACCCAGATCAAGCAGCGCGGCTACAAGCTCGTCACGGTCGGCCGCACGTACACACGTACATCTCGCCGATGGGTGTGTACTCGAAGAAGCTGAAGTCGCTGAACGACCTGCCGCAGGGCGCGAAAATCGGCGTGCCGAATGATCCGTCGAACGAGAATCGCGCTTTGCTGCTGCTGCAGTCGAAGGGCGTGATCAAGCTGAATGCGGGCGCCGGCACGAACGGCAATAATGCGACGCCGCTCGACGTCGCGCAGAATCCGAAGAAGGCGAAGCTCGTCGAACTGGACGCGGCGCAACTGCCGCGCACGCTGTCCGACGTCGATGCGGCCGTGATCAACACGAACTACGCGCTGGCGGCCAACCTGCAGCCGACGAAGGATGCGATCGCACTTGAAGACATCCGTAGTCCGTACGCGAACATCATCGCCGTGCGTACGCAGGACAAGGGCAAGCCGTGGGTGAAGAAGCTGGTCGCGGCCTATCAGTCGGAAGACGTACGCCAGTTCATGAAGAGCGAGTTCAAGGGCGCGATGGTGCCGTCGTTCTGATCGGCGTGTAGCAGCGCTTCATCGAATAGAAACGCCGCGGTTTCTGCCGCGGCGTTTTTGCTTGTGCGCACACGCCGCGTGGCGCGGCGTGTCGTGCGTGCTTGAGCGCTAAAGCGACGGCTCGGGCGACAGTTCGCGCACCCAGTGCTCCACGATCAGATCCCGGCCGAAGTGTCTCGCGTTTTCGGCTTGCCGATAGCGAAAGCCGTGTTGCCCGGCGATGCGCTTCGCGTCGGTGAGCGTCGCGGCCAACGTCAGCTCGACCGCCTTGTAGCCGGCCTGCCGTGCGAAACGCACGCATTCGTCGAGCAATTGCGATCCGATGCCGAGCCGGCGCGCGTGCGGCTCGACGAACAACAGACGCACGCGCGCAATCGATTCGCCGACCGCCGTCACGAACGCCGAACCGACGGCCGTGCCGTCCTGCTCGGCGATCCAGCCGGTTTCGCGAGCCGGGTCCGCGGTGTCGGCGAGCGCGGCAACACTCTGCGCGAGCGATGCTTCGAAGTGGCGGTCCCAGCCCATTTCGTGCGCGAACCACTGCGCCTGCCGGTGCACGAGCCAGCCGTACTCGCCCGCACGCGGCGCGCGCAGCGCGGCAGCGCCCTTCGGATGACGCTTGCCGAGCAGCCGCTCGATGACTCGCATCGCGGCGATCATCTGCTCCTGTTCGGCCGGCGTCAGCGCATCCAGCAGCGCGCGGATCGCACCGATCATCGCGCTGTCGAACGGCGCGAAACGCGCGCGTCCGGCTTCGGTCAGCGCGAGCAGCGACTGACGCGCGTCCGTCGTCGACGGCGTCCGCGCGATCAGACCGTTTTTCTCGAAGCCGGTCAGGATCCGGCTCAGATAGCCAGTGTCGAGCGACAGTTCGCGCGCCAGTGCGGCCGCGTTCTGCGTCTGGCTCCGCGCAAGCTCGTACAGCACGCGAATTTCAGTGAGCGAGAACTCACTTCGCGGCAGACGTGCATCGAGGGCCTCCGAGTATCTGGTGTAGAAGCGGTTGAACTGACGCACCGCTTCGACGCGGCGTGTCTCGTCACTATCGGTTGGCTCCATTTTCCCCGTGGTCGTTATGTCAATGATCGGTCACCAACTATAGCGGGAACCCCGCACCAACTGGGGGCATGGTGGAGCCGGTGGGCGGCCACTGGTATGTGAGTGGTATGACATTTCTGGCTGCTTTCAATGCGAAATGGATAAAACGGCGCCGGTTCGATCCTGGCGGGCACCGCGCTTCGGGTAAGTCCTGGTGTCGGCATCTTCAAGGAAAACTCCGAAACTTCCTGGTTAAGTCATTGACTTCATTCGACATGTCCGCTTATTAGAGGCTTTCACCTGGGAATTTCGGTGGTCCTATTGTGGTTATATAATGGGCTCTGTTTTCGAGATGGCCGCGCCCTGTGCGGACCTCGAACCCCGATTGACTGCCGGAGGCCTATGGAAACCCGCTGGTCCGCCTTGATGCCCGATGCGCGCAATATCACGCCGCTCTATCTGCAGCTCGCGCGCAACCTCGCGACCGCGATCCACTGCGGCGTGTGGTCGGCCGGCGAGGCGCTGCCGTCCGAACGCGCGCTGTCCGATGCGATCGGCGTGTCGCGGATCACCGCGCGCAAGGCGATCGAACTGCTCGTCGAAGAGGGCTTGATCCGGCGCGCGCGCGGCGCGGGCAGCTTCATCACGCCCCGCGTCGAAGACCCGCTGTCGCGCCTCACCGGCTTCACGAAGAAGATGGAGCAGCGCGGCTTCACGCCCGACTCGGTGTGGCTCGAACGCACGGTTCGCCCGGCGCGCCGCGAGGAAATCGTGCAGCTCGGCTTGTCGCCGGGCGCGCCGGTGGCGAGCCTGCGTCGTCTGCGGCGCGCGGACGGCATCGTGATGGCGGTCGAGCACTCGGCGCTGCCGACCTCGATCGTGCCGGACCCGGACGCGATCGATGCATCGCTTTACGCCTATCTGGAGCGGCGCGGCGCGGCCGTGGTGCGCGCGCTGCAGCACTTTCGCGCCGTCAACGCGACGAGCGAGATCGCCGCGCTGATGGACGTCGAGCCGCGCGCCGCGCTGCTCGTGATTACGCGGGTCGGTTTTTCGGCCGATCAGCGGGCGATCGAGTTGACCGACACCTATTGCCGCGACGGCTACTACGACTTCGTCGCGGAATTGCGCCAGTAGCCGATGGCCCACGCAACTCGTGCGTGCCGGACGAAGCGTGCCGGCACGTCACCCGAACTCAACCTCGTGCATCACCGGGAAAACTCATGCTGAGCGGAAACATACTGACCCCTGACGGCTGGATTCGCGGCTCGCTGTCGTTCGAGAACGGCCGCATCACGTCGATTGCGGGCACGCCCGTCGATCCGGCCGGCAACGATGCGCCGTACATCCTGCCCGGCTTCGTCGACCTGCACGTGCACGGCGGCGGCGGCGCGGACGTGATGGAAGCGGGCAGCGCGATCGACACCATCGCGCGCACGCACGCGCGCCACGGCACGACGAGCCTGCTCGCCACCACGATGACCGCGCCGCGCGACGAACTGATGAGCGTCGTCGCGGGCCTCGGCGAGGTCGCGCGCACGCGAACGCCCGGCGGCGCGCGCGTGCTCGGCGTGCATCTGGAAGGGCCGTACATCAACCCGGGCAAGCTCGGCGCGCAGCCGGACGCGGCGGTGTCGGCGGTGCTCGACGAGGTGTTGACGTATCTGTCGATCGCGCCGATTCGCGTGGTCACCGTCGCCCCCGAAATCGCCGGCCACATCGACATCATCTCGGAGATGGCGGCGCGCGGCGTGCGCGTGCAGCTCGGCCACTCGCTCGCGACCTACGACGACGCGGTCGCCGCGCTCAAGCACGGCGCCTGCGGGTTCACGCATCTGTTCAACGCGATGTCGCCGCTGCATCACCGCAATCCCGGGCTGGTCGGCGCGGCGCTCGCGCACGCCGAATACGCGGAGATCATTCCGGACCTGCTGCACGTGCATCCGGGCGCGATACGCGCGGCGATGCGCGCGATTCCGCGCCTTTACGTGGTGACCGACAGCACGTCGGCGACCGGCATGCCGGACGGCGAGTATCGGCTCGGCAGCCAGCACGTGACGAAGTGCCTGGGCGGCGTGCGCCTCGCGGACGGCACGCTGGCCGGCAGCACGCTGACGATGGATCAGGCGTTGCGCAATCTCGTGTCGCTCGGGCTGCCGATCGCGGACGTATCGAACCGTCTTTCCCGCTACGCGGCCGACTATCTCGGCCTGGAGGATCGCGGACGCATCGCGCGCGGCGCGTGGGCGGACCTCGTCATGTTCGATCGCGAACTGGCGCTGACGACAACCTGGGTCGAAGGAGAATCGATTGTCGAATATGCTTGATGAGGCGCTGGCGTCGGCCGGCGTGGTGGCGGCGCAACTCGCGGACACGTCGCAAGTCGAGGCGCTCGCACGCCGGCTCGGCGACACGCCGCGCCACGTCGCGCTGACCGTCGCGCGCGGCAGCTCGGACCACGCGGCCAGTTACTTCGCATCGCTGACGATGACGCGCATCGGCGTGCCGGTCGCGTCGCTGCCGATGTCGATCGCCACGTTGCAGCAGGCGCCGTTGCGCGTGCGCGACCAGTTCGCACTTGCGTTTTCGCAGTCGGGCAAAAGCCCCGATCTGGTCGCGACGATGCGCGCGCTACACGATGCCGGCGCGTTGACCGCCGCTGCGGTGAACACGCCGGGTTCGCCGCTCGCCGAGGCGGCGGCCATCGAACTGCCGCTGCGGGCCGGGCCGGAATTGAGCGTCGCCGCGACGAAGAGCTACATCGCGATGCTGGCGCTGTCCGCGCAGCTGGTCGCGTTCTGGCAGCAAGACCTCGCGTTCGTCGACGCGCTGCGCGCGTTGCCCGAGGCGCTCGTGCGTGCCGGGCGGCTCGACTGGTCGACGGCCGTCGAAGAACTGCGCGGCGTGTCGCAGATGATCGTGATCGGCCGCGGCGCGGGCCTCGCCATCGCGCAGGAGGCGGCGCTCAAGCTGAAGGAGACGTCGGGCATCCAGGCCGAGGCATTTTCGAGCGCGGAGGTCCGGCACGGGCCGATGGAACTGATCGGCCGCGACTATCCGTTGCTGATCTTCGCGCCGCGCGGCCCGGAGCAGGCGGGATTGCTCGAACTCGCGCGCGACATGAAGCATCGCGGCGCGAGCGTGCTGCTTGCGGCGCCTGCCGATGTCGACGATGCGACGCTGCCGCTCGCCACGACCGCGGATCCGGCGCTCGATCCGATCGCCGCGATCCTGTCGTTCTACGTGATGGCGGCGGGACTCGCGGCGGCGCGCGGACGCAATCCCGACGAGCCGCGCTATCTGAACAAGGTCACAGAGACGCATTGACCCCGTCGCGCAGGGTCAGTACAGCGTATGGTGCTGCTCCTTCACCGAGGCCTCGGTGATCTTGCCGCGCATCACCGCGTATGCCCACGAGGTGTACGCGAGCACGATCGGCAGGAAGATGATCACCGCGATCAGCATGATTTCGAGCGTCATCCGGCTCGACGTCGAGTCCCAGACGGTCAGGCTGCTGCGCGGGTCGAGCGACGACGGCATGATGAACGGGAACATCGAGAAGCCCGCCGTCAGGATCACGCCGGCGATCAGCAGTCCGGTCGCGAGCAGTGCGGTCTTTTCGAAGCGCGAGCCGGCCAGCGCGAACGCGAGTACGCCGCCGGCGATGCCGACGATCGGCGCGAGCATCATCCACGGATAGTCGCCGTAGTTCGCGAGCCATAGGCCCGGGCCCGCCTCCGCGTCCTTCAGCAGCGGATTCGATACGGCGTCGAGCGGCGCGGGATTCGTGATGTGATAGCCGCCGATCAGCGTCGCAACGAGCGCGCCGGCGACAAGGAACAGCAACACCGCGATCGCCGCCGCGATGCGCAGCGCGGTTGCTGCGCGCTGCGCGATCACGCCGTCGGACTTCAGCTTCACGAACGCGGCGCCGTGCGCGGCCAGCATCGACAGACTGATGACGCCGCACAGCAGCGCGAACGGATTGAGCAGCTCGAAGAAGCTGCCGTGATACGTGACGCGCAGGTCGGTATCGAACGAGAACGGCACGCCTTGCAGCAGATTGCCGAACGCGACCCCGAACACGAGCGACGGCACGAATCCGCCGGCGAACAGCGCCCAGTCCCAGCCCGTGCGCCAGCGCACGTGTTCGCGCTTTCCGCGGTAGTCGAAGCCGACCGGGCGGAAGATCAGCGCGAGCAGCACGAGCAGCATCGCGAAGTAGAAGCCCGAGAACGACGCCGCATAGACAAGCGGCCACGCGGCGAACATCGCGCCGCCCGCCGTGATCAGCCACACCTGGTTGCCTTCCCACGTCGCGCCGACCGTGTTGATCACGATCCGGCGCTCGTCGTCGGTCTTCGCGATCAGCGGCAGCAGGACGGCCGCGCCCATGTCGAAACCGTCCGTCACTGCGAAGCCGATCAGCAGCACGCCGATCAGCACCCACCAGATCACCCTGAGGACCACGTAATCCATGATCGTTTCCTTGCGTTGTTGATGCCGGCCGCGCGAGGCGTCACACCACGCCGCCGCTGACCACCGTTTCCGACCCTTGCTCGTGGTGATACCGGCCGGTATGCAGCGACGACGGTCCGAGCCGCGCGTACTTGAACATCAGCATGATCTCGATGACGAAAAGCGCCGTGTAGAACACGACGAAGCCGGCAAGACTGAGCGCGACATCGCCGGGAGCGAGGCTCGACACCGCGAGCGACGTCGGCAGCACGCCCGCGATCGTCCACGGCTGGCGTCCGGTTTCGGCGACGATCCAGCCGAACTCGGCCGCGATCCACGGCAGCGGAATCGCCCACACGGCCCAGCGCAGGAACCAGCGCCGGTTCAGTTGCAGCAGCGAGCGCTGCGCGCAGAACAGGAATGCGAGCACGAACGTCGCAAGAAACAGCAGCCCGAGGCCGACCATGATCCGGAACGACCAGAACACCGGCGCGACCGGCGGAATCGAGCCGCGCGCCGCTTCCGCGATCTGCTCGGGCGTCGCGTCGACGACGTTCGGCGCGATGCGCTTGAGCAGCAGCGCGTAGCCGAGATCGGCCTTGTGCGCGTTGAAGAGGGCGCGCGTGTCGTCGTCGGCCGCGCCGTTCTTCAACTGCTGCAACGCGCCGTACGCGATCATCCCGCTGCGGATGCGCACGGCCGAATGCGCGATGATGTCCTTCAACCCGGTCACCGGTTCGTCGAGCGAGCGCGTCGCGATGATCCCGAGTGCATACGGAATCTGGATCGCGAAGTCGGTGCGCTGCTCCTGTTGGTTCGGAATGCCAAAGACGGTGAACGACGTCGGCGGCGGTTCCGTGTCCCATTCGGACTCGATTGCGGCGAGCTTCGCCTGCTGCACTTCGCCGGTACGGTAGCCGGACTCGTCGCCGAGCACGAGCACGCAGATCGCCGATGCAAGACCGAAGCCGGCCGCGACCGCGTACGAGCGCAGCGCGAAGTCGATATCGCGGCGCCTGAGCAGATACCACGACGAGATGCCGAGCACGAACATCGAAGCGGTCACGTAGCCGGCCGACACCGTATGCACGAACTTCACCTGCGCGACCGGATTGAAGATCACCGTGAAGAGGCTCGACAGCTCCATGCGCATCGTCTCGTAGTTGAACTCCGCGCCGATCGGGTATTGCATCCAGCCGTTCGCGATCAGGATCCACACCGCCGACAGGTTCGAGCCGAGCGCGACGAAGAACGTCGTCAGCAGATGCTGCCACTTCGACAGCCGGTTCCAGCCGAAGAAGAACAGCCCGACGAACGTCGACTCGAGAAAGAACGCGGCGAGCCCTTCGATCGCGAGCGGCACGCCGAAGATGTCGCCGACGTAGTGCGAGTAGTACGACCAGTTCGTGCCGAACTGAAATTCCATCGTGAGACCGGTCGCGACGCCCATCACGAAGTTGATGCCGAACAGCTTGCCCCAGAACTGCGTCATGTCCTTGTAGATGTCCTTGCCGGTCATCACGTAGACGGATTCCATGATTACGAGCATCCACGACAATCCGAGCGTGAGCGGCACGAACAGGAAGTGGTAGAGCGCGGTCGTGCCGAATTGCAGACGCGACAGTGCAACGGTTTCGCTAATGGGCATGTCGTTCCCCCTGTGCCACGCTGGGCACTTTCGGCACGTTCGCTGCCGGCACGGACAGGATCGCCTGCGCGACCTCGGCTGTCGGCATCGACATGTTCTGGGCTGGCGGGTGATTGAAGAAGGCGTACTTGAGCGCGAGCAGCAGAGAAAGTTTGATAACGAGGATCAGCGTGATGTCGCGGGCGAAGGTGGGGCCGCGAAACCAGGACAAGCGTTTCGCGTGCCGCGCGCGAGGCGGCCGGGCGGGAGAGCGGGAAGTCGAGATCATGGTCGATCGCAGACTGCTTGCGCCAAACGTCGTTTCCAAACCTGGACGATGAACGAGGCCGGGTGCCCTTACCGCTTTGTCCCGGTAACGGCATTTACTTTAGGAAAAAATCGGACGTCATGCGCTCAATCTGAGCCCGGCGCACGCACAAAGAAAAACACCCTGCAGCGGGATTCGCGTGCAGGGTGTGGGGGTCGCCTTCCGACCCGCGACGCGCCGGCGTGTGCCGGCGCTCGTGCATGGCTTGCGTTACTGGTAGTCGGCGAGCGCGGTGCGCATTTTCTTCATCGCACTGGCTTCGATCTGGCGAATCCGCTCGGCGGAAACGCCGAACTCGTCGGCCAGTTCGTGCAGCGTCGAGCCGCCCGAACCGTCGTCGTTCACGTTCAGCCAGCGCGCCTCGATGATGCGGCGGCTGCGCGCGTCGAGCGCCTCCAGCGCGCTCGCGATGCCGTCCGTTTGCAGACGATCCTGCGCGCGAGCGGCCAGCACGGCGGTCGGCTCGCTATGCGAGTCGGACAGCCACGCGATCGGCGCGAACGACTCTTCGCCGTCGTCGGTCTGGCCCTCGAGCGCGATGTCGTTGCCGGAGAGGCGCGTTTCCATCTCGACGACTTCCTCGCGCTTCACGTTCAGTTCCTGCGCGAGGCCGTCGATCTCTTCCGGCGTGAACGCCTGCAGCCCCTGCTTGTGGCTGCGCAAATTGAAGAACAGCTTGCGCTGCGCCTTGGTCGTCGCGACCTTCACCATGCGCCAGTTGCGCAGGATGTACTCGTGGATTTCCGCCTTGATCCAGTGCATCGCGTACGACACGAGGCGCACGTTCTGCTCCGGGTCGAAGCGTTTCACGGCCTTCATCAGGCCGATGTTGCCTTCCTGAATCAGGTCCGCATGCGGCAGGCCGTAGCCCAGATAATTGCGCGCAATCGACACCACGAGCCGCAGGTGCGACAGCACGAGGCGCCGCGCCGAATCGAGGTTGTTGTTGTCCCGATATTCGGTTGCGAACTGGCGCTCTTCCTGCGGCGTCAGCATCGGAATCCGGTTGACGGCCTGAATGTAGGCGTCGATGTTGCCCAACTGGCCGGGCAGCAGCGAAGCGTTCGCGAGCGCCAGTCCACCTGCCGGAGAAGCCTTGGCCGGCGACGGGCTCAAAATGCTCGGAAGGGTGATTGCGTTGGTCACGTAGCGAACTCCTCTTTATCTTGCAATAGTCAGACTTCGACTCCACGTCGGATGTTAGCACTCCGGTTTTCCGAGTGCTAATCCTTGGAGTCATCAGGGACTCCCAAGTTCCATAAATACTATCAGATTCACTGCATCGATAGTAGTTTGATGGAGCCGACACCCGAAAGTTCAGCGCGGGGTTTTCTGTGGGCGCGCGTCGGTTTCTTCCGGGTTTTTCGGTCGGCGCGCAAGGAGTTTGTGAGCCTTCCGCCGCTATTCACACTAAATACATGCGCTTCGCTGCGCAGTAACGCTTCGTCGGCTCGGTTTCAGACGGTTGTGCGACGTTATGGCGCGTTTGAAGCTGCGCGAAACTTTGCGCGGTGTCAAATCCAACATTGGACGAATGAGCTAGCGGTCACCGTCTGGCACGTATCAAAGCGTCGCAACCTGGTATAAATTGCAGCGAGCTAAGATGGCGTTTCGCGTTCGGAACAACTTCGGCGCGCCAGCGACTGCACGACTACAGCTGGCGCAAGGGGCTCAGGCGATGGCGGCAGGCAAGGTGATCGAGGCGATTCGCGGGCTGGAACGCGAGCGGTTTCGTGCGATGGTGGACGGCGACGGGCCGTCGCTCGACGCGCTGCTGTCCGACAGCGTCGTCTACGTCCACACCAACGGCAAGCGCGAAACCAAGCAGCAGTTCATCGACGCGATCACCGCCGGACGCCGCCGCTACCGCCAGATCGAAATCCAGTCGCAGGACGTGCTGCCCGTCGGGCCCGAGACCTTCGTCGTCAGCGGCCGCGCGCTGATCGAGATGGAGGCCAAGAACGGCGCGCTGCTGTTCCCGATCGCGTACACGGCAATCCAGGCGCAGGAGGACGGGCAATGGCGGCTTTTCGCGTGGCAGGCGACCCGCTGCGCAATCGAATAGCGCCCTTTTTAGCGCCTGTCGTTGCACCGCGCCGGAAGTCGGCCTTTTGAGCCTCCCGGCGACACCGCGGCGACCGGTCCGGTCGCCGTCGAGTTCTGCTCAGCTGTCGCGAAAACCGATCGCCACGCTACGCCGCCTCATGCCGCTGCGAGACGCTCCGGCCGGGGCCACATCGCGCGATTGACGCCGCTCACCACCGCATCGACGGCCGCAGCCGTCTCATCGTCCGCGATGCCGACGCCGTGCCGCACCGTCTCCCCGCCGACGCGGCAGCCGACGAACGCGACGGCGCGGCCATCGGCGGCCCGCGTGCTGTCGAACGACGTGACTTCGATTGTCTCGCCCGATGCGGCCGCAATCGCCGCGGCGACGGCCTGCGCGTGCGCTTCGGCCGTGTTAGCCGCGCCCGTGAACGCGATGTCGCGGCCTTCCCAGCGCAGCCGTCCTGCGTCGGTGCGCGCCGCCGGTCCGGCCGTTTCGAAATACTCGCGCGCGAACAACGCGCAGATCGAGTCGCCGCTCACCTCGAGCCCGGACTCGTCGGCCACTGCCTGCACCGCGTGGCTGAATTCGATCTGCACGCGGCGCGGCGGCGTGAAGCCCATCCCCCGTTCGAGCAGGTACGTGGCGCCGCCCTTGCCGGACTGGCTGTTCACGCGAATCACCGCGTCGTAGCTGCGGCCGAGATCGGCCGGATCGACCGGCAGATACGGCACTTCCCAGAGCGCATCCGGTTGCTGCGCGGCGAAACCCTTGCGGATCGCGTCCTGATGCGAGCCGGAGAACGCGGTGAACACGAGGTCGCCCGCATACGGATGACGCGGATGCACCGGCAACTGGTTGCAGCGCTCGACGACGCGGCGCACCGCGTCGATGTCCGAGAAATCGAGGCCCGGGTCGATGCCCTGCGTGTACAGATTCATCGCGAGCGTGACGAAATCGACGTTGCCGGTGCGCTCGCCGTTGCCGAACAGGCAGCCTTCGATGCGATCGGCGCCCGCGAGCAGCGCGAGCTCCGCGGCGGCGACCGCCGTGCCGCGATCGTTGTGCGGGTGCACCGACAGCACGATGCTGTCGCGATACGCGAGATTGCGGTCCATCCACTCGATCTGGTCGGCGAACACATTCGGCATCGCCGCTTCGACGGTCGCCGGCAGGTTCACGATCATCTTGTGATCGGGGGTAGGACGCCACGTCTGCGCGACGGCGTCGCACACTTCGCGAGCGAACGAAAGCTCGGTCATGCTGAACGTTTCCGGCGAGTACTGATAGGTCCAGTGCGTGTCCGGCCGGGCATCGGCATGCTGGCGGATCAGGCGCGTGCCTTCGACCGCGAGCGCCTTGACGTCGTCCTTCGACTGGCCGAACACGATCTTGCGAAACGACGGACAGATCGCGTTGTACAAATGCACGATCGCGCGCGGCACGCCTTCGAGCGCGTCGAACGTGCGCGCGATCAGATCCTCGCGCGACTGCACGAGCACTTCGATCGTCACGTCGTCGGGAATGCGGTCTTCCTCGATCAGCTTGCGCACGAAATCGAAGTCGGTCTGCGACGCCGACGGAAAGCCGACTTCGATTTCCTTGAAGCCGATCGCGACGAGCATCTCGAAGAACTCGAGCTTCTGTTCGATGCTCATCGGCTCGATCAGCGACTGATTGCCGTCGCGCAGATCGGTACTCATCCAGATCGGCGCGCGTTCGATGGTGCGCGTCGGCCATCGGCGGCCGTTCAGGGCGACGGCGGGAAAGCGGCGGTATTTATCGGCGGGATTGTGCAACATGGGAAGCCTCGTGGGTGGTGTCGCCTGCGAGGGCGGCCGGCTGCGGGCGGCTGGCCCGAAGACGGCGACGTACGCGGCCGCGCGAGCCCGCCGCGATCGGGATGACGATCGCGACGAAATCGGGCGTGACGGATGCCAATGCAACGTACATTTGACCCTCGCGTTTTCGCCCGACGGTAAACGGACGAACACGGACGACAGATTGGTAGGGACTGCGGTTTTGGGTTGAAGCGAGGTGCTTCGGAACTGCCTGGGAGGACTGCGCGACCGTGACCCGGGGGACGATGCGCAGCGCTACGTCCGGCTTACGCTAGACGTAGCGACAGGGCCGCCGGTAGGCGGCCGAGGGTAATTCGGAAGGTGTTCGGAATGGAACGCATTCGATCAATGTATGCGAGAGGGGCGCGCGGTGTCAACTGCGAGGCCCGCTCGCCGCGCGTCGCTAGCGTTTTGCGGTGATCGACAGGATGGTCTGCACCTGGCGCTCGATTGCGCCCGGCACCGGCGCGTCGCCGCGCAGGACGGCATCGATCCACGCGGCGGTCGTCGGCGCGTCGCGGCCTTCGGGCAGGTCGACTTCCGGCGCATCGGGCGACGAGCGCTCCGGCTCGACGAGCGTCTCGCAGACGCCGTCGTGCAACCAGTCCACCTGAACCTGCCTGCGCGTATCGGCGACCGCTTCGCCTTCGGTGCCGCGCGCGAGCAGCACGCCGCCGGCGGCGGCGTCCGTGTGCGCGGCGAACAGCGCGCTCAGGCTGTCCCGATACGGCGGGTGCGTGTAGTTCACGAGCCGCAGTCCCGGCTGCGCGAACGGTTGAAGCAGCTTCACGAGCGTATGCGTCGAGTTGCGCACGCCCATCCGCCGGCGCAGCGCGAGCAGCCGCGCGAGTTTCGGCGCGAGCACGTCGATCGGCGCGAACGCGACGCGCCGGCTCGCGAGCTGTGCGCCGATCACGGGATGATCGCCTGCGGCACCGAGGTTCAGCGCGTCGAAGATTTCCGCGCTCGTCACGCGGCCCGGATCGGTGCGCACGCCGTGCACGAGCACCGGCACGCCTTCGCGGGCGAGCAGCAGCGCGAGCAGCGGCACGAGGTTCGGCTGCTTGCGCGCGCCGTTGTAGCTCGGAATCGACACCGGCCGATAAGGGCCGTCGGGCGCCTCGACCGGCGCGAACGACGCATGCGCGGCCGCGAGCATCGCCGCGAGTTCGTCGGCCGTCTCGCCTTTCAGACGGTAAGCGAGCAGCACCGCGCCGAGTTCGAGTTCCGCGACGCGGCCGTCGAGCATCGCGCCATAGAGCGCAAGCGTGTCTTGCTGCGACAGCGCGCGCGCGCCGTTCGGACCTCGGCCGATCTCCTTGATGAAGCGGGCGCAGGAAAAGGTGTCGGTCGTGTCGGGTGCAGTCATCGCGGACGAAAGGAAGGCGGGCCGGCCACTCGATGCGGCGGGCGCGGACAGATTGTGGGGATTCGCCCAGTATCGCACGAGCGGCGCGCGGGGTCCGGCGCCCGGCGGGAACGCGGCGTGCCGCGTCGCGCACTGCGAGGCGGTGCGGGCCCGGGTTACACTCGGCGTTTTCCACCGCACGATGCGGGTCAATCCAACAAGGACGGAGAGCACGATGACTTACGTATTCGATCCGGCGCCGGTTGTTTCGGTGCCCGTCGCGGGCACTGGCCAGCGGTTCCCGGTGCGTCGCATCTATTGCGTCGGCCGCAACTACGAGGCGCATGCGCGCGAGATGGGTCACGACCCGGACCGCGAGCCGCCGTTCTTCTTCGCGAAGCCGGCGGATGCGGTCGTCTACGTCGCGCCGGGCGAAACGGGCCACTTTCCGTATCCGTCGCAATCGAAGAACGTGCACTTCGAGATGGAACTCGTCGCGGCGATCGGCAAGGGCGGCAAGGACATTCCGGCCGCGAGCGCGCTCGATCACGTGTACGGCTATGCGCTCGGTCTCGACATGACGCGCCGCGATTTGCAGGCCGAAGCGAAGAAGCTCGGCCGTCCGTGGGATACCGCGAAGGGCTTCGATCATTCGGCGCCGATCGGTCCGATTCATCCGGTGTCGCAAGTCGGTCACGTCGCGAAGGGCGCAATCTGGCTCACGGTGAACGGTGACGAAAAGCAGCGCTCGGACGTGTCGCAACTGATCTGGCCGATCGCGGACACGATCGAATTCCTGTCGAAGCTGTTCGAACTGCAGCCGGGCGACCTGATCTACACCGGCACGCCGGAAGGCGTCGGCGCCGTCGTGAAGGGCGATCTGATGCGCGGCGGCGTGGACGGCCTCGGCGAATTCGCGGTGCACGTCGACTGAGCGAGCAGGCACGCATCGGGATGAAGCTCTACAGCTACTTCCGCAGTTCGGCGTCGTATCGCGTGCGTATCGCGCTGAACCTGAAGAATCTGTCGTACGACTACGTGCCGGTGCATCTGATTCGCGGCGGCGGCGAGCAGTTGAAGCCCGAGTACCGGCGCGTGAATCAGGACGGCATCGTGCCGACGCTCGTCGACGACGCCGGGCACACGATCCCGCAGTCGCTTGCGATCATCGAGTATCTCGACGAAACGCATCCCGAGCCGCCGCTTTTGCCGGGCTCGGCGGCGGATCGCGCGCATGTGCGCTCGATTGCACTGCAGATCGCGTGCGAAATTCATCCGCTCGACAATCTGCGCGTGCTCAGGTATCTGAAGCACACGCTGCACGTCGACGATGCCGCGAAAGACGCGTGGTATCGCCACTGGATCGAATCGGGCTTCGCGACGCTCGAAACGCGGCTCGCGTCCGATCCGCGAACCGGCAAGCTGTGCTTCGGCGATACGCCGACGCTCGCGGACCTGTGCCTGATTCCGCAGATCTTCAACGCGAACCGCTTCGGTATCGATACGAAGTGCTATCCGACGCTGCAGCGCATTCACGCTCACGCAATGCAGATCGACGCGTTCGTGCGCGCCGCGCCGGGCGTTCAGCCGGACGCCGAATGAACGGGCACGTCGCCCGAGTCTCGCTGCGGATCAAGAAGGGCGCCTTGCGGCGCCCTTCTTGCTGCGTTCGTTGCGACGGTTGGCGCGGTGGCGGCGTTCAGGTGCCGAGCAGTGCGTCGGCGAATTCTTCGGCGACGAACGGCTGCAGATCCTCGACCTTCTCGCCGACGCCGATGAAGTACACCGGCACCGGACGCTGCCGCGCAATCGCCGCGAGAATGCCGCCCTTCGCGGTGCCGTCGAGCTTCGTGACGATGAGGCCGGTCAGCCCGAGCGCGTCGTCGAACGCCTTCACCTGCGCGAGCGCGTTCTGGCCGGTGTTCGCGTCGAGCACGAGCAGCACTTCGTGCGGCGCGCTGTCGAGCGCCTTGCCGATCACGCGCTTCACCTTGCGCAGTTCTTCCATCAGATGCAGCTGCGTCGGCAGACGGCCGGCGGTGTCGGCCATCAGCACGTCGATGCCGCGCGCGCGCGCCGCGCCCACGGCGTCGAAGATCACGGCGGCCGGGTCGCCGCCCTCCTGCGACACGACGGTCACGTTGTTGCGTTCGCCCCAGATCGCAAGTTGCTCGCGCGCGGCGGCGCGGAACGTGTCGCCGGCGGCGAGCAGCACCGACTGATCGAAGCGTTGCAGGTGCTTCGCGAGCTTGCCGATGCTCGTCGTTTTGCCCGCGCCGTTGACGCCTGCGATCATCATCACGAGCGGTTGCGCGCGGCCGAGCATCAGCGATTTTTCGAGCGGCTTCAGCAGGTCGATCAACAGCGAGCGCAACGCGTCCTTCACCTGCTGCGCGTCGGTCAGGCGCTCGGCGCGCACCTTCGCTCGCAGCGTGTCGAGCAGGTACTGCGTGGCGTCGACGCCGGCGTCGGACATCAGCAGCGCGGTTTCGAGTTCTTCATACAGGTCGTCGTCGATCTTCGCGTTGACGAAGATGCTCGTGATGTTCGAGCTCGTCTTCGACAGGCCCGACTTCAGCCGCGCGAGCCACGACTTCTTCGCGGCCGGCTCGGGTGGCGGCGGCGGGATGATTTCGACTGTTTCTGTTGCGTCGATGTCTTCGGCGGGCGCGGGCGCCGGTGCCGCGCGCGACGACGACGGCTGCGAAGGCGCTTGCTGGGCGACGGGTTCGGACGGGGCCGCAACGGGTTGCGGCGGCACGACTGTTTCTTGCGTTTGCGACGGTTCAGCGCGCGACGGCTGCGGTGCGGGTGACGGCATGCGTGCTTCCGGCACGGCAGTCGGCGCGGGCGGCGACGGCTCGGCGCGCGGCGGTTGCGGTTCGGTCGGCGCGATGCGAGCTTCGGGCGCTATGGTCTGCGCGATCGATGCTGCTGCCGGCGTCGGCGGGTGCATGTCGGGGGCCGGAACGTGCGTTTCCGGCGCGGCGGTCGCCGCGTTCGGCGCTGCTACAGGCGTAGGTTGCGGCTGGTACGCGCCGCCTTGCGCGACTTCAGGCGCAGAAATCGGTGCAGGAATCGGCGCAGGAATCGGCGCAGGAATCGGCGCAGAAATCGGCGCAGAAATCGGCGCAGAAATCGGCGCAGAAATCGGCGCAACAGCCGCCTCGGCGGCCGGCGCGGTGTCCGCCGGCACTTCGGGCGCTTCGGTCTGCGGCGCGGACGTGGCTTCGGCCGACGCGTTGTCTGTTGACTTCGCGCCCCGGAATCGTTTGAAGAAGCTGAACATGATATGGCGTGGTGGAAGCGCGCTGCGCCCGGCCGGGGATGGCCGGCGACGCCGCGACGGCGGCTGCAACGCGCGGAAAACACGGCATTTTATCAGGCGGTCCGTTACGCGTCGTTGCGCCCCGCGACGCGGCCGCCGCGCAGCGCTGTGGTAACGTTCGCGCATCGGGCCGACCGACGGCGTCCCGCGGCATTCGCGGAAGACGGACAGCACCGTCGGCACGGCCGTCACCGTTGCAGCCAAAGAAACCGCATGTCCCGATCTCCTTCCCTGCGCTCGCGCAGCAGCCAGCCCGCGTCGTCCGGACGCGGCGGCGCCGCGCACACGATCCGCATCATCGGCGGCGACTGGAAGCGCACGCCGCTTCCGGTGCTCGACCTCGAAGGGCTACGCCCGACACCCGATCGCGTCCGCGAGACGCTGTTCAACTGGCTCGGCCAGCGGCTCGACGGCCAGCGCTGCCTCGATCTGTTCGCCGGAAGCGGCGCGCTCGGCTTCGAGGCGGCGTCGCGCGGTGCGGCGCGCGTCGTGATGGTCGAGCGCAGCCCGCGCGCCGCCGCACAACTGCGTGCGAACCAGACGCGTCTGTCTGCCCGCATGATCGAAATCGCCGAAGCGGATGCGCTGCGGCTCGCGGCCGGCCTCGCGCCTCGCTCGTTCGACGTGGTGTTCCTCGATCCGCCGTTCGGCGACGCGGACATGCTCGCGCGTTCGCTCGCGCTGGCGGCGCCGCTCGTCGCCGCGGACGGCTTCCTGTACGTGGAGTCGGGCAGCGCGCTCGACCCGTCTTCCGAGCCCGCGCTGGCGGGCTGGACGGTCCTGCGCGAGGGCAAGGCGGGCGCTGTCTTCTATCATTTGCTGCAGCGCGAAAATGAGGAATAATGCGCGTTCGATAAAACGCGCTGGGCGGCTTGACCGTCACGGCTTAGCCGGAAGGCGCCTCGGGCGCGGCCGGTTCCGGTCCATTTCCGTTGAGAGTTGAGAGGAGAAGCCTCATGGTAGTCGCCGTGTACCCGGGTACCTTCGACCCGCTGACGCGCGGTCATGAAGACCTCGTGCGACGCGCGTCGAGCATTTTCGATACGCTCGTGGTCGGCGTCGCCGACAGCCGCAACAAGAAGCCGTTCTTCTCCCTCGACGAACGCCTCGACATCGCCCATGAGGTGCTCGGTCATTATCCGAACGTGCAGGTCATGAGTTTCAAGGGACTGCTAAAGGATTTTGTGCGCACGAATAACGCGCGCGTGATCGTGCGGGGCCTGCGGGCGGTGTCCGACTTCGAGTACGAGTTCCAGATGGCCGGAATGAATCGCTATTTGCTACCCGACGTCGAGACCATGTTCATGACGCCGTCCGATCAGTATCAGTTCATCTCCGGCACGATCGTGCGCGAGATCGCGCAGCTGGGCGGCGACGTCAGCAAGTTCGTGTTTCCGTCGGTGGAAAAGCGTCTGCAGGACAAGGTGGCTGCGCTCGGCGGTCCGCTGGTGAAGTCCTGAGTGCGCTCCTGTGCGAGCTGTCCGCCGACGGACGGTTCGCGTGATTCACGCGCCCTTTGCGGCCTTTGCGAACGCCTCGGCCAGCTTGTCGAAATGTTTGAGCGCGGCCGGCGTCGGTTCAATCTGCTTGCGGCGTGTATCTTCGGTATCGCCGAGCGCGAGCCAGCCTTTTTCACGCATCGACTTCAGACGGGCATGCAGCGTGGCCGGCGAGCCCAGTTCGTTTTGGGCCATCATGTCGCGCACGGAAAGACGCTCGTTTTTCTGCGTCATGCGTGCGACAAACTCGAGGATTTTTTCTTCGAGGGTTCGCCGGCGGAATCGTCGCGACAGTGGCCCCTCATGGAACCTACCGCGTGGCGAGGGAGCACTACGGCCTGCAGTCGTCATTGACGAACCTGACGCCGCGACGGCTACTGGTGCTGGCGCTTTTATTCCGCTGCGGATACGCCGTAGTCCGAATCGAGACTGTCGATCTTGCCTTGATACGGGATGATCCCTTTCACCCACGAAGAGCCATTGGAGAAGTTGCCGTTGCCGATCCAGATCTACAACGAACTGGAACCGACAGTCTTCTCGATATCGCTGTGGGCGTCGTTTCGTAAGTCGGGTTATAGGGCGGCGAACAAAGCAATGCGCGCCGCCAAGGACATCGGCCGCCGATCCGCCACCTTTAGCGACCGGGCGTGTTTCCCGAGGCCGCGCGTGCGGCGCTAAAAGGCTACAATGTATTGTTTTCTATAGAGAAGTTGGTGGCGGCATGGCCCTGATGATTACCGACGAGTGCATCAACTGCGACGTCTGCGAGCCCGAGTGCCCGAACGACGCGATTTCGATGGGCCCGGAAATCTACGTGATCGATCCGAACAAATGCACCGAGTGCGTCGGCCATTTCGATGAGCCGCAGTGTCAACAGGTGTGTCCGGTCGAATGCATTCCGCGCGATCCGCAGCATCAGGAGTCGCCCGATCAATTGATGGTGAAGTATCACGCGCTGATGGCCGCCAAAAAGGCGTGACGCCGGCTGGCGGCGATCACATCGCTGCCGACATAAAAAAACGCGCCGATCGGCGCGTTTTTTTTATGCGATCCCTGACACGCTCACGCGCTCACGCGCGCATGCCGCCGATGATCTGCTCCAACGCGCCGACGAGCGTATCGCACTCGGCGTCCGTGCCGATCGTGATCCGCAGATGCTGGTTCACGCGCGGCGCATTGAAGTGACGCACGAAGATCTCGCGTTCGCGAAGCCGTGCGGAGATCGCCGCGGCATCGTGATCCGGATGCCGCGCGAACACGAAGTTCGCCGCCGACGGCACCACATCGAATCCGAGCGCGGCGAGCGACGCAATCAACCGCTCGCGGCTCGCGATCACGCGCTCGCGGGTCGTGCGCAGCCAGTTGCCATCCTCGTAGGCGGCCGTCGCCGCTGCCTGCGCAAGACGGTCGAGCGGATACGAATTGAAGCTGTCCTTCACGCGCGTCAGCGCATCGATCAGATCGACGTGGCCGAACGCGAAGCCCACACGCATGCCGGCGAGCGAGCGCGACTTCGACGTCGTGTGCACGACGAGCAGGTTAGGGAAACGATCGATCAGCGTGATCGCGGATTGTGCGCCGAAGTCCACATACGCCTCGTCGATCACGACAACCGACTCCGTGTTGCGCGCGAGGAGCCGTTCGATATCGGCGAGCGGCAGCGCGTGCCCCGTCGGCGCATTCGGATTCGGGAACAGCACGCCGCCGTTCGGCTGCGCGTAGTCGTCGAGGCGGATCGCGAACTTGTCGTCGAGCGGCACCATCTTGTATTGCACGTCGTAGAGCCGCGCGTAGGTCGGATAGAAACTGTACGAGATATCGGGGAACAGGATCGGCAGATCGTGTTTGAGCAGCGCCTGGAACGTATGCGCGAGCACTTCGTCCGACCCGTTGCCGACGAACACCTGTTCCGCGCGAATGCCGTGATGCGCGGCCACGGCTTCGCGCAGCCGGCGCGCAGTCGGGTCCGGATAGCGGCGCAACGATTCGCCATCCTCACCGAGTTCGCGGCGGATCGCGTCGACGACGCGCGGCGACGGCGGATACGGATTCTCGTTGGTATTCAGCTTCACCGGCCGGGCCAGTGCGGGTTGCTCGCCGGGCACGTACGGCACCAGACGGTGGACGATGTCACTCCAGTAACGACTCAAGACGTTCTCCTCGATGCGACCGCGCGTCTACACCGGCGATCGCGATAACACGTGTGTCCTTTCGCGCGGGCTTCAGTTCCGATGCAACTGCATCATCGCGCGTTCCAGCTCGCCCTTGACGACGACCGGCATCACCGCGAGCGCACGCTCGATCGACGCGTCGATCACATCCTGTTCTTCCTTGCGCGGCGGCTTCAGCACGAAGTTCGCGACGTCCGGCTTCGCGCCGGCGCGTGCGCTTTCCGGAATCAGGTCGCGCGGATGGCCGATGCCAATCCGCAGGCGCCAGTACTGCTGCGTCGACAGATGCGCCGAAATATCCTTCAGCCCGTTGTGGCCGCCACTGCCGCCGCCGAGCTTCAGCTTCACGGTGCCGGGCGGCAGATCGAGTTCGTCATGCGCGACGAGAATCTCGTTGGGCAGGATCTTGAAGAAATGCGCGAGCGCGACGACCGACTGACCCGAGCGGTTCATGTACGTCTGCGGTTCGAGCAGATGCACTTCCTCGCCGAAAAGACGCGCCTTCGCATAGTGCCCATGAAAGCGCCGCTCGTCGCGCAGCGTCGTGCCGGCTTCGCGCGCGAGTTGATCCACGAGCCAGAAGCCCGCGTTGTGGCGCGTCGCGGTGTATTCGGCGCCCGGATTTCCGAGTCCGACGATCAGCCTGATCATTGAGATCTTCCGGCCCTCGCGTGCGATGCATCGCGTGGCCCAAAAAGTCGAAAAAAAACCCGCCGGGGGTTACCGCGGCGGGTCACGTCGTCCGTCCCATTGCTGAAACGGATCGAGAGGATTCGGCCTCGAGCGCCGCTCGGCTTACTCAGCAGCCGGCGCTTCTTCGCCTTCAGCCGCCGCCACTGCACCGGCCGGCACGGTTGCCGACGCGATAACCGGGTTTTCGGCTTCGACGTGCGCGACGAGCGACACGCCGGCCGGCAGCACGATGTCCTTCGCGTGCAGCGACTGGCCCGCTTCGATCTTCGCGAGGTCGACTTCGAGGAACTCAGGCAGCGCGGCCGGCAGGCACGCGACTTCGATTTCGTTCAGAACGTGCGAGATCACAGCGCTCGACAGCTTCACGGCCGGGTTGGTTTCCTGGTTCATGAAGTGCAGCGGCACCTTCGTGTGGATCGGCTTGTTCGCGTCGACGCGCTGGAAGTCCACGTGCAGCACGAGTTGCTTGAACGGGTGATATTGCACGTCGCGCAGCAGCACTTGCTGGGACTTGCCGGCGATTTCCAGGTCGAGGATCGACGAGTGGAACACTTCCTTCTTCAGGGCATGCCACAGCGCGTTGTGATCGATTTCAATCAGTTGCGGCTCGGCGCCGACACCGTACACGATCCCCGGCGTCTTGCCGGTGTTGCGCAGGCGGCGGCTCGCACCCGTACCTTGCTGGTTACGCTCGAAAGCGATGACTTTCATGTTGTATCTCCAATGCACTGCCCGCGACCAGGCAGTAAAACGGGGCCTTTGGCGACTAGCGCGGCAGGCCCCCGACAAAACAGCGCGAACCTTCGTTCGCTCGCGCCGATTACACGCAAGGCGCGGCGGTCTTTCACCCCCGCGCCCGGCGCCAATGCTTTAACTCTCTGCGAACAGCGACATCACCGAGTCGCCGCGACGGATACGCGAGAACGTCTCCGCGAGCAGGCCGGCGCTCGTCAGCGAGCGGATCTTCGAGCATGCACGCGCTTCCGCGCCGAGCGGGATCGTATCGGTGACGACCAGTTCGTCGAGCGACGAAGCCGAGATGCGTTCCGCCGCGCCGCCCGACAGCACCGGGTGCGTCGCATACGCGAACACCTGCTTCGCGCCGCGCTCCTTCAGCACCTGAGCGGCCTTGCACAACGTGCCGGCGGTGTCGACCATGTCGTCCATGATCACGCAGGTCCGGCCTTCGACTTCACCGATGATGTTCATCACTTCGGCGACGTTCGCCTTCGGACGACGCTTGTCGATGATCGCGAGGTCGCAGCCGAGCTGCTTCGCGAGCGCACGGGCGCGAACCACGCCGCCGACGTCCGGCGACACGACCATCAGGTCTTCGTAGTTCTGGCGGCGCAGGTCGCCGAGCAGGATCGGCGTTGCGTAGATGTTGTCGACCGGGATGTCGAAGAAGCCCTGAATCTGGTCGGCGTGCAGATCCATCGTGATGATCCGCTCGACGCCGGCGATTTCCAGCATGTTGGCGACGACTTTCGCGGAGATCGCGACACGCGCCGAACGCGGACGGCGATCCTGGCGTGCATAGCCGAAGTACGGGATGGCTGCGGTGATCCGGCCGGCGGATGCGCGCTTGAGCGCATCGACCATGATCATCAGTTCCATCAGGTTGTCGTTCGTCGGTGCGCAGGTGGACTGCAGAACGAACACGTCCTTGCCGCGCACGTTTTCCTGGATCTCGACCTGGATTTCGCCGTCGGAGAAACGGCTGACCATTGCTTTACCGAGGGGGATACCGAGGATTTTGACGACTTCCTGTGCAAGCGCGGGATTTGCGTTGCCAGTAAAAACCATCAGGCCGTCATGGCTGCTCATCATGCACCTGCTTCAGGCTGGGGAACGGAGGAACGACGAGAAAGAAATTGGCAGGGGAGGAAGGACTCGAACCCTCGAATGCCGGAATCAAAATCCGGTGCCTTAACCAACTTGGCGACTCCCCTACGCTTAACTTTGAGCTTCACCGGACGGGTAGGGCCATCCGATGCTGCAAAACCTATGCCGCGAAAGCGAAGAGTGGATGCGTATCGAGGCTCGTTGCTACTGCGCTTCGCCACTCGTTGGCCAACTCGACCGGCAAGCGAGCCTGAACGGCTTTCGCTTCGGCAAGACTGGCGAACGCGGCAAAAACGCTTGCGCCCGATCCGGTCATCCGCGCCGGCGCGACGGCTTCAAACCATCGCAGCACCTGCGCAACTTCCGCGTATTTCCTTGCGACAACCGGCTGCATGTCGTTTCGGCCGAAGCTGTCTGGCCATCCCGACTTCTGCATTGCTTGCTGTGCAAGAAAGACCGACATTCTGACGGGCATTGTGTCCCTTGTCAAGCATCCGTCTGAAAAAATTTCAGCAGTAGGAACATGAACCCGCGGCGTCACGACGAGAAAATAACGCCGCGGCAATTGTACAGCCTCGAGCGCTTCTCCAACACCCTGCGCGAACGCATTTTTTCCGAACACGAAGAACGGCACATCGGCGCCGAGTTTGAGTGCGAGCGCCTGCAACTCCGCGCGCGGCAGATCGAGTTTCCAGAGGCGGTTCAGCGCGAGCAGCGTGGTCGCCGCGTCGGAGCTGCCGCCGCCGAGGCCTGCGCCCATCGGCAGACGCTTTTCGATGTCGATTTCGACGCCGTGTTGCGTGCCCGTATGTTGCTTGAGCAGCGTCGCGGCGCGCACCGTGAGGTCATGTTCGGCCGGCACGCCTGCGACGTCCGTCTTGCGCGTGATGCTGCCGTCGTCGAGACGCCTGAAATGCAGCGTATCGCCCCAGTCGAGCAGCTGAAAGACGGTTTGCAGCTCGTGATAGCCGTCCAGCCGCCGGCCCGTGATGTGCAGGAACAGATTCAGTTTCGCCGGTGCGAGGCAATCGCGCAGCGAGTCTTCGGTTTCGATCATGAGTGTGTTGCTGGCTACGCGTTACTGGTCGAGCACGAGCTTGATTTCGAGCGGCGGATCGTCGCGGGTGAGGTTCACGCGTTTCACGCCTGTCGCCGGCGCATTCGCGTACGCGAGGTAGTCGATCGTCCAGCCGTCCTGACGGATCTGCGAGAGTCGCGACGGGTCTTGCTGATCGGCGGTCGTGTGCGCGCGAGAGGTCGGCGCAATCGACGGCTGCAGCCAGTAGCGCAGCCCCTCGACCGGCAGCGCGAAGCCGAGCGATTCCTGCATCAGCGTGGACACGTTGTCGGCGGTGATCGGCTGCTTGTTCGGCAATTCGAGCGTCGCCTGAGCCGGCGACGACGTAACGACCGCGAGCGTCTGACCGAGCGGATTGAGCAATTGCAGCGTGACGGTCGTGTCGTTTTCGTGCCAGTCGAAGTTGCCGTATGCGTTGCGTTGCTGGCCCGTCTGGTCGACGTACTGAACCGCGAAGCGGCCGTGATACGCGCGGCTCGTCTGCGTGGTCAGCGACGTCGTGGCGTTCGTGGTCGAAGGCAGCCTCGGCGGCTGGCTCACGCAACCGGCGAGCGCAGCGAGCGCGACCGCACCAAGCGCGATGCGCCGCAAAGGGCGCGTCGCGCTGGCGAGTCGACGCAATTGGACGGGAGGGGCAAAGGAAGCAAGACGGAAATCGGACATCAGAGATCGTTGACCTGGAAGCGCTTGAGCGTCTTCATCAGCGTGTCGTTATCGGGTTCGAGTTTTCGCGCTTCGCGCCATGCTTCGAGCGCGCCGTTCTGGTCGCCGTTCTTCCACAGCACTTCGCCGAGATGCGCGCCGATCTCCGCGTTCGGCTGCAGCGTGAATGCCTTGCGCAGCAGGCGGATCGCATCGGTCGTGTCGCCGAGCCGGTACTTGACCCAGCCGACGCTGTCCATGATGAACGCGTCGTTCGGTGCGAGCGACGATGCCTTTTCGACCAGTTTGTCCGCTTCGTCGAGACGCAGCCCGCGATCGGCGAGCGAATAGCCGAGCGCGTTATATGCCTGCGGATTGTCCGGCTGCGTGCGGATCAGCTTGCGCAACTGCTGCTCCATCACGTCGTAGTGGCCGGTTTTCTCGGCTGACATCGCGTAGTCGTAAGCGATGTCCGGATCGTCCGGGAAATCGCTCGACGCATTCGCGAGACGCGCCTCCGCCTCCGGATAACGCTTCGCATCGAACAGCAACGATGCGTCGGTACGCGCGAGCAGCGCCTGATCGTGCGGATCGTTGCTCTGGACGCCCGCAAGCAGCTTGCGGGCGTCGTCGATCTTGCCCTGCTTGTCGAGCAGTTGCGCACGCGCGATCTGCGCGGGGACGTACTGCTGGCTGTCCGCGCCGACATGGTCGAGCCACGCGTTCGCGCCGGCGACGTCCTTGCGATCGGCCGCGATCTGCGCGAGATAGATGTAAGCCTGGCCCGGATCGGCGCCCGGCGTCTTTTCGGCCTGCTGCGCGTATTGCGTCAGATACTGCTGCGCGGCATCGAGCTTCTTCTGCTGCACGTTGATCAGCGCAAGCGCCATCAGCGGCATCAGATCGCTGCCGTTGTCCTTGTGCATGACCTCGAACTGCTTTTGCGCATCGTCGAGGCGGTCTGCCGCGAGATACGTCTGCGCGAGCGCGAGGCGTCCGTCATGCGATTTCGGGTTTTGCTGCACGTACTTTTCGAGCGCCGCGATCGCTTCCTTGCGTTCATCCGGCCCCATCTGCGCGAGCATCAGCGCGGCGGCGAGGAAGTCGGGCCTGGTCGCGAGCGCTTTCTCGAACGACTTGCGCGCGCCGGGCGTGTCGTCGGCGAGCAATTGCTGGCGGCCGATCGCGAGCTGCGCTTCGGGGCGGTCCATGTCGTTCGCGAGCAGCGCTCGCAGCACGTTCAGGCCGCCGGCGCGGTTCGGCCCGCGCGACAGCAGCAACTGCAGCGACAGGATCGCGGGACCGCGATTGTCGGCCGGCACGCGCGCGAGTTCCCGCGCAAGCAGCGGCTGCGCATCTTCGGGGCGGCCGGCGAGCACGAGCAGCGATGCATCGAGTTGCGCCGCGCGTTCCGAATCCGGCGAATACTGTTGCCACAACTGCACCGCGTTCAGCGCGTCGGACGGGCTTTGCGCGGCGAGCGCGATTTCCGTTGCCCGCTGCGCCATCCGCGGATCGTGCGTGTCGCGCGTCAGCGCCATGTAGGTCTGATACGCGGGCGCAGGCTGATCCCGCTGCAGCGCGACCTCGGCCGCGAGCACCTGAAACACGATCTGGCTCGACAGCGGCACGCCGGGCAGGTCTTTGCTCTCGTCCGCGCTGGCGGGCCCGAGCACGTCCGGCATCGACACGGAAGTGTCGTCGGTGTCGGGAGACTGGTCCTGCGCGTGCGCAACCGGACTGCAAAGCGCCCACGCCGTCACTACCGCTGCAGCGATCAGGCGGGTGCCAATACCCGGCGTGCGCGGCGCCGCCGTGCGGCGCTTCGCCAACAGCTTTACGTAAGACAGTTCCATGGAATTCCGTCGAATGTTTCGGTCGATTGTAACGCGCTCGCTACAATACGCGCACAACCGCCATGCAAGTTACACACCAGCTTACAGACCGCTCCTTAACCATGCCTGAATTGCCAGAAGTCGAGGTGACGCGCCGCGGAATCGAGCCGTGGGTCGCGGGTCGCCGGGTCGAACGCGTGGACGTGCGCACGAGCGCCTTGCGCTGGCCGGTGCCGGCGTCGCTCGCCGCGACGCTGAAGGGGCGGACCATCCGCAACGTCGGGCGACGCGGCAAGTATCTGCTGTTCGAAGTCGACGACGGGTGGTTCATTGTGCACCTTGGCATGACCGGCACGCTGCGTGTCTTGAGAAATTTGCCGAAGTTGCCGGCAGCGGCGAAGCACGATCACGTCGACTGGATCTTCGACGAGTTCATATTGCGCTATCGTGACCCGCGCCGCTTCGGTGCCGTGCTCTGGCATCCGCGCGAGGCCGGCGACGTGCTCGGGCATCCGCTGCTCGCCGATCTCGGTGTCGAACCATTCACGCCGGCGTTCTCCGGCGCGCTGCTGTTTCGCGGGACGCGGGGGCGCAAGGTATCGGTGAAGCAGGCGCTGCTCGCGGGCGATATCGTCGTCGGCGTCGGCAACATCTATGCGTCCGAGAGCCTCTTTCGCGCGGGCATCCGGCCGACCACGCCGGCGGGGCGCGTGTCGCTCGCGCGCTATGAACTGCTCGCGGATGCGGTGCGCGCCGTGCTCGCGTCGGCGATCGAGAAGGGCGGCAGCACACTGCGCGACTTCGTCGGCAGCAACGGCGAGAGCGGGTACTTCCAGCTCGAATATTTTGTCTACGATCGCGCGGGCGAGCCGTGCCGGGTGTGCGGCACCGCCATCCGGCAGATCGTCCAGGGCCAGCGGTCCACCTGGTACTGTCCGCGCTGCCAGCGCTGAATCTGCTCTTCTCATGTCTAACGAAATCTCCGTTGTCTCGCCGCTCCATGCGACGTTCGCCGCGCGGCTGATCGAGTGGCAGCGCCAGCACGGGCGTCACGATCTGCCGTGGCAGAACACGCGCGATCCGTATCGCATCTGGCTCTCCGAAATCATGCTGCAACAAACGCAGGTTTCGACGGTGATCCCGTATTACGCGCGCTTTCTCGAGCGATTTCCGAGCGTAGGCGCGCTCGCGGCCGCGCCGCTCGACGACGTGATGGCGCTGTGGGCCGGCCTCGGCTACTACTCGCGGGCGCGCAATCTGCACCGTTGCGCGCAGGTCGTCGCGAGCGAGCACAACGGCGCGTTTCCCGCGTCGGTCGATGCGCTCGCGCAGTTGCCCGGCATCGGCCGCTCGACTGCGGCGGCGATCGCGTCGTTCGCGTTCGGTGCGCGCGCGACGATCCTCGACGGCAACGTGAAGCGCGTGCTCGCACGCGTGTTCGGGATCGACGGTTTTCCGGGAGAGAAGCGTGTCGAGAACGCGATGTGGGCGCTCGCCGAATCGCTCGTGCCTGGCGCCGACGCAAGCGATGCCGACGTCGGCGCCTACACGCAGGGGCTGATGGATCTCGGCGCGACGCTGTGCGTGCGCGGCAAGCCCGATTGCGTGCGCTGCCCGTTCGCGCGCGACTGCGTCGCGAACGCGACCGGGCGTCAGCGCGAGTTACCCGGCGCGCGTCCCAAGAAGACCGTGCCGACACGGCGCACATGGATGCTCGTGCTGCTCGACGGCGACACGGTGATGCTGGAGAAGCGTCCGCCGGCCGGCATCTGGGGCGGTCTGTGGAGTCTGCCCGAAGCGCCGGACGAGGCGGCGCTCGCGAGTCGCGCGCTGACTTTCGGCGCGAGCGGCGCGGTCTCGCCGCTTGCGCCTTTGACCCATACGTTCACGCATTTCCGGCTCGATATCGAGCCTCGTGTAGTTGAACTGAACAGTGACCGTGCAGTGGCGCAGGCCGAGGACGCGGAGACCGCGTGGGTCGCGCTGCGCGAGATCGACGCGTTCGGTGTGCCCGCGCCCGTGCGCAAGCTGCTGGACGGATTGCGCGGGTCGCTGCTGTAGGCGTGATGCGCGACATCGCGCATCGGCTCGTCACAGCAATTGATGCTGCTGCATGTAGTGATGGACGACGTCGATGCGCGCACCGGCATCGGTCAGCTCCATCAGCTTCTGACGCGCGCGCAGCGCGATCGGCAGCACTTCGGCGAGACGGTTCGATACCCACGAGGGGTCGTCGAAGCGGAAGGGCTCCGCGAACGGCACGCTCGCCGGATCGCGTTCGCGGATCGTCGCGATGATCCGTTCGAGCACTTCCGCGCAAGCGCCGAATCGCGCGAGGTGCTCGCCGCCTTCGAGCGGAATGTCGTCGGGCAACGGCTCGGCCATCCCCACGAGCAGCCCGTCCGGCTCGACGCGATGCGACAGCAGCCGGAACCGGCGCGTGCCGCGCGCGCGAATCAGCAGCATCCCGAATGCCTCGACGTCGCACTGCTCGATTTCGGCCAGGCAACCCACGGACTCGGGCACCGCGGGATCGTCGGGCTGCGCGACTTCGGCGCCGCTTTTCAGGAGACACACGCCGAACGGCGTTTTCTCGCGCAAGCAGACGCTCGCCATGTCCAGGTACCGCGCTTCGAAGATCTTCAGCGGCAGCAGGCCGCCGGGAAACAACACCGTATGCAGCGGGAACAGTGGCAGATCGGCAAGCACGGCAGGAGAGGAGGACATGGCGCAACGCTTTCGGTTAAAGGCCGCGCAATGCTGCGGCCGGTTAGGCGATTAGCCGGGACGATTCGCCGACATCGAGCGGCGCATCGCGATGGCGCACGATCACATTGGACTGGCCCGCGAAGCGTGTCGCGAGCGTCTGCGAGATGTACACCGAACGATGCTGGCCGCCGGTGCAGCCGATCGCGACGGTCAGATAGCTGCGGTTGTCGGCCTGGAAATGCGGCAACCACTTCGCGACGAACGCGTAGATGTCGTCAATCATCTCGTGGACGGCGGGCTGCGCGTTCAGAAAGTCGATGACGGGCTGGTCGAGCCCGGTCAACGGGCGCAGCCGGCTGTCGTAATACGGGTTCGGCAGCGTGCGGACATCGAAGACGAAGTCCGCGTCGAGCGGCACGCCGCGCTTGAATCCGAACGATTCGAACGTGAGCGCGAGCGTGCCGTGGCTTTCTTCGACGAACACCTTCACCCATGCGCGCAGCGCGTTCGCGCTGAGGTTGCTCGTGTCGATCTGATGGCCGAATTCGGCCAGGTCGGCCACGAGTTCGCGTTCGTGCTCGATCGCCTCTTCGAGCGATTTCAGCATGCCGACGTCCGCGTCGTGAGCGGTCGAACCGGACAGTGGATGGCGGCGACGCGTTTCGGAGAAGCGCTGGATCAGCGACTGCGTGCTCGCATTCAGGAACAGCACGCGAACGTCTTGCTCGCGCGACAGGTCGCGGATCATCTGCGGCATGTCGTCGAACGATGCGCTGGAGCGTGCGTCGATTGCGACCGCGAGCCGCTCGTAGCCGTCGTTGGCGAGGTATTCGGCGAGTTGCGGCAGAAAGCGCGGCGGCAGGTTGTCGACGCAGAAATAGCCGACGTCTTCGAGCGCGTTCAATGCCACGGACTTGCCGGATCCGGAGATGCCGGTGATCAGGATAATGCGCATGGGGATAGAGAGAAGACCGTTGCGATCATCATAGCATTTGCCCCCGGCGCCGGTGACGCGAGCCCGGTCTCCCGGCCTTCCGGCCTAGATCAGCTTGCCGGAGAACTGGCTGTCCGGGTCCTGCATCGCGAGGCGCTGACGGTCCATGAAGTCGCGCAGCGTATCGATCCCGCGCAGTTGCAGGATCGTATTGCGCACGGCCGCCTCGACCAGCACCGCGAGGTTGCGGCCGGCCGCGACCTGGATCGTGACTTTGCTGATCGGCAGTCCGAGCACGTCGACGGTCTGGCTTTCGAGCGGAAGACGCTGGAATTCGCCGTCCGGGCGGCGCACGAGCTGCACGATCAGCTTCAGCTTCATCTTCCGGCGCACGGCGGTCTCGCCGAAGATCGTCTTGATGTCGAGCAGACCGAGGCCGCGCACTTCGAGCAGGTTCTGCAGCAGCGGCGGGCATCGCCCTTCGACGAAGTCCGGACCGAGACGCACGAAGTCGACGGCATCGTCGGCGACGAGACCGTGGCCGCGGCTGATCAGCTCGAGCCCGAGTTCGCTCTTGCCGAGGCCCGAGTCGCCGGTCAGCAGCACGCCCATCCCGAGGATGTCGAGGAACACGCCATGCAGCGTCGCCCGCGGCGCGAGAATCCGCGACATGTAGAGGCGCAGGCTGTCGATCACCGTCGCGGCGGACATCGGCGTCGTGAAGAGCGGCGTCGACGAGCGCGTACAGCGCAGCACCAGTTCGGGCGGCGCGGTCATCCCGTCCGCGACGACGAGGAACGGCGGCTCGAGTGCGATCAGCTCGGCCATGTGGCGCGAGCGGTCTTCGTCGGTCTGGCGCTGGTAGTAGTGGATCTCGGCGTCCCCGAGCACCTGGATGCGGTTCGGGTGAATCAGGTTCAGGTGGCCGACGAGGTCGGCGCTCGCGGTCGCCGTCGCGACCGTCTCCGAGGAAAAGCCACGCTCCCAGCCTTCATGCCCGCTCAGCCAGCTCAGCTTCAGCGTGGTGGCGTTGTCGTCGAAAATGCTTTGGGCGTTGATGCTGGACGTATCCATGAGCCGATGACTCCATTAAGGCCGCTTCCCGCATGCATGCAATGCATGCGCGGCCGGACGCCCGCGAAGGTGTTGTCGGGGCGCTGTGCTTGCGTGTCAGATGACGCGCGCTTTCAAGGTTGCCACTGGGTGAGCAGGCGATGCAACGTTTCGCGGTCCTGTTCGGTGTAGAGGCGCTCACGCGTGTCACGATCGGACAACAATTGAGCGATTTCAGACAGGATTTCGAGATGCTGCTGCGTTGCCTGCTCGGGCACCAGCAGAAAGATCAGCAGCGAGACAGGGAGACCGTCGGGCGCTTCGAACGGAATCGGTTCCGCGAGTCGGACGAACGCGGCGAGCGGCTGCTTGAGGCCCTTGATGCGTCCATGCGGGATCGCGACGCCTTCGCCGAGTCCGGTGGAGCCGAGGCGTTCGCGCGCGAAAAGATTGTCTGTGACCGTGCTGCGGGCGATGCCGTTCTGGTTTTCGAAGATCAGGCCAGCTTGTTCGAAGACGCGTTTCTTGCTGGTGACCGACAGTCCGACGACGACGTTCTCGAGGGGAAGTATTTTGGCTAAACGATTCATGTTGGCAGGCGAAAACGTGGCCTGAATGCGCCTCACCCCGGCAGTCCGGGCCGTCCGGAATACGATGGAGCGTCGCTGCGGGCGGGTGCGGTCGGACGGCGGGTGCCCGCGTGCGGGACCTTGGGGCCGAAACACCCTGAAAGTGACCGGTTCATTATAGAACAAGCATGCGGGCCGATGGTGCGATGCGCTACGCAACGTTTGCAAGCATTTTTGAGCCCCGCTTCTAATGGAGGGCCGGGCAATCATGGGATTGCCGCGCGCTTCGTCGATTCGAAAAGGGGTGCTAACGAAAAAGCCGCCCGGAGGAGGCGGCTTCAGGGTGACGGCATGGGTGATCAAAGAGCCGGCTTCGATGCTCGGACCGTTGCCGGTGCAACAGGCTACGGCCTCATTGCGGCGGGATCTCGCCAGCGGGCACCGGCTGGTGCTTCAACGCGTCGTGCTGATGCCCTTGCACGCGATCCTTGTGGCGTACGACCTGGCGATCGAGTTTGTCGACGAGCAGATCGATTGCGGCGTACATGTCGCCGTTCGCACTCTCCACGAAGATGTCCTTGCCCTTCAGGTGGAGATTCACCTCTATACGCTGTCTCTTATCCTTTTCCTTATGGTTGTCGACCGAGAGGACCACATTGCCATCGATCACCTGGTCGAAGTGCCTTAGCACTCTATCCAGTTTGGTGATCACGTATTCTCGCAACGCTGGCGTTACTTCGAGATGGTGTCCACTGATCTTCAGATTCATAGTGCTTCTCCAGGCTGATAGCCGCTTGCGCGCGTAACGCACGTCAATGCCGGTCGACTGGGTCCGCTCGTGTGGCTCCCCGAAAGCCAGGCGAGGAAGGGCACCTCGGCCGGCCATCTTCGCCTGTTGGCGCCGCGGCCGGAAATCGCCCGCTCCAGAAGGACCGGATCGGGCTAAAGAGACTTGCGCAGATTGACTGCCGGGATCTTCAATGCTTCGCGGTACTTCGCAACCGTGCGGCGCGCGACCACGAAACCCTGTTCCGCCAGCAGTTCGGCGATGCGGCTGTCTGAAAGAGGAGATTTCGGATTTTCCGCTCCTATCAGTTGCTTGATCAGCGCACGGATCGCGGTGGAGGATGCCGCACCGCCCGTGTCCGTCGAAACGTGAGAACCGAAGAAGTACTTGAACTCGAGCGTCCCAAATGGGGTAAGCATGTACTTGCCGGTTGTCACACGCGAGACAGTTGATTCGTGTAGGCCCAGCGTATCAGCAATCTCCCTCAAAACCAAGGGGCGCATTGCGATTTCGCCGTGCACAAAAAAGCTCTTCTGACGCTCGACTATCGCTTGCGCAACACGCAGGATCGTATCGAAGCGCTGCTGGATGTTCTTGATCAGCCAGCGTGCTTCCTGTAGTTGCTGACGCAGCGATCCGCTGCCCGGATCGCCGCGGTTGTTGCGCAAAATGTTCGCGTACAGATGGTTGATTCGCAGCTTCGGCACCACTTCCGGATTCAGTTCCGCGTGCCACCCCTGGCCGATTCTCTTCACGATGATGTCGGGCACCACGTAGTCCGCTTCGGCCTTGCCGTATGCGGCGCCGGGGAACGGTTCCAGCGAGCGGATCAGCGCATGCGCTTCGCGCAGTTCGTCGTCGCCCGCTTTCAGTTGCTTGCGCAGCCTCGTGAAATCGCGGGCAGCAAGCAGTTCCAGGTGGTGCGCGACGATGTCGAGCGCGAGCGCGCGCGTGGGTGTCGGCTCGACGCGCAGCAGCTGCAGCCGCAGACACTCGGACGCCGAACGCGCGCCCACGCCGGCCGGGTCGAAGCTGTGCAGCAATGCGAGTGCCGCGTTCAGTTCGTCGGTGTCGACTTCCAGTTCTTCCGGAAGATCTGTCAGGATTTCGTCGAACGTCGCGCCGAGATAGCCGTCGTCATCAAGTGATTCGATCAGGAACGTGACGAGCGCACGGTCGCGCGGGCTGGCCTGCGTGACGCGCAATTGCGCCATCAGATGGTCGCGCAGCGTCGTCGTCGATTCGTGGATCTGCAGCGGGGGGAGGTCGTCGTCGTCCGACGCGTTGCCCGAGCGGCCGTAGTCGTCGAGATTCCACTGGCTCGCGTCGCCGCTGAGGCTGTTGTATTCGTCGACGCCCTGCGGCTCGCCTTCGCCGTTGCCGCTGCTGCCGTTCGTCACCGTGGCCGACTCCGCCGTGCCGGGGGGCGGCGCGTCCGTGCCGGCGGAGGCCGGCGGTTGCGCGATCAGCGAGCCGTCGGCCGCGACGCGCAACGGGCTCGCGATCCAGTCGTCGTCGTTTTCGAGCAAGGGGTTCTGGGCGATCGCCGTCGCCACTTCCTGCTGCAGTTCAAGCGTCGACAGCTGCAGAAGCCGGATCGACTGCTGCAGTTGAGGTGTCAGCGCGAGATGCTGCGAAAGGCGGAGTTGGAGGCTGGCTTTCATGGCAGTTTGTGATTCATTGTAAAGAGTTTGCCACGCCGGCGATACCTTGCGGCAGTCGCGCAAACGCATGCCCCCGAATGGTGCAGCAGGTCAATTGCCAACGCGAGGCAAGCCCGATCCGGCGCCGGGGAAGCACCGGAATGAGTCTGAAGAATGAGCGGAAGGCGGGCGCCGGCGGCCGGACGCGGCGCGGCAAGAAGGAGCGGGCGCGCCGCTTACATGCGGAAATGTTCGCCGAGATACACGCGGCGCACGCTTTCGTTCTCGATGATGTCGCCCGGCGCGCCGGACGCGAGCACGGTGCCGTCGCTGATGATGTACGCGTGATCGCAGATGCCGAGCGTCTCGCGCACGTTGTGGTCGGTAATCAGGACGCCGATGTTGCGCTGCTTCAGGAACTTCACGATCTTCTGGATTTCCAGCACCGCGATCGGATCCACGCCCGCAAACGGTTCGTCGAGCAGAATAAAACTGGGGTCGGTTGCGAGCGCGCGGGCGATTTCGACGCGCCGCCGCTCGCCGCCCGACAGCGACAGCGCCGGATTCTCGCGCAGATGCGCGATCTGCAGCTCGTCGAGCAGCGCCTCGGCGCGCTCGGTGATCGCGTCCTTCGACAGCCGCTTGCCGTCGTCGTCGTGCTGCAGTTCCAGCACCGCGCGGATATTCTCCTCGACCGTCAGCTTGCGGAACACCGACGCTTCCTGCGGCAGGTACGACAGCCCGAGCGCCGCGCGCTTGTGGATCGGCAGCAGGCTGATCGACTGGCCGTCGAGGTCGATCTCGCCGGCGTCGAGCGGCACGAGGCCGACGATCATGTAGAACGACGTCGTCTTGCCGGCGCCGTTCGGCCCGAGCAGGCCGACCACTTCGCCGCTCTTCACGTCGAGCGACACGTCCTTGACCACGGTGCGCGAGCCGTAGCGCTTCTTCAGGCTGCGCACGACGAGCGAGCTTGTGCCCGTCTTGTGCCGGCCGACGGCGTTGGCGTTGATCTGCGTGACGGTGTTCACTGTTGCGGGGCCTCCTGCAGCGTGGTCGACGGCGTGAGCGTCGTCGGCGCGCCGGTGAGCGGCTGCGGACCGCGGTTGCGCGGCGACAGCATCGCGCGCACGCGGCCGGTCGGATTGCCGGGGGCGGCGACGTCCTTGCCGGCCTTCGCCGTATAGAAGTCGTTCTGGCCGTCGTAGGTGATCACGCTGCCGTGCACTTCGTCCATCAGCGTGGACAGGCCCTGCAGGCGGCGCACGGTGGCGCGCGTGGTGAGCGTGGTCAGGTCCTGGCGGCCGTCGTAGTCGATCCGCTCCGCGGTGCCTTCGACGTACTCGTCGACGCCCTCGCGCTTCTGGCGGAAATAGGCGAGCGTGGCCGCGCCCGGCGCGACCGTGCCGGTCGCGAACTGGTAGCCCTGCGGGTCCTGGGTCACGACGACCTTGTCCGCCTTGATCAGGATCGTGCCCTTCGTCGCGACCACGTGGCCTGTGAAGATGGTCTGCTGCTTCAGGTCGTCGTAGGTCATGGCGTCCGCTTCGATGTTGAGCGGCTTGTCTTTGTCGGCGCGCTCGGCGCGCGCGGCGGGCGCGATGCCGGCGAGCGGCAGCGCCACCGCGAGCGAGGCGACGGCGGTCAGCAGCGCGCGGCGCACGTCAATAGCGCGCGGGCGGCCGGACAACGGACGGGGAAACGATTCGTTCATGCGGTCACGCGTGGAGTGGACGGCCGGCAGCTCAGGACGAGCCGCCGGAATCAGCCGGGGCGATCGCGCCACGGACGTTGCCGTGAAGCTGGATGACCCGGGTGACATTGTCGTAGTGCATGCCATCGGTGGCGGTCGCGACCGATTGGCCGCGCTGAAGTTTAACCGGCTTTTCGGTCTCGATCACATCGTCGTTCACGAGCACGCGGAAATGCTCGGAATCGGCTTGCATCGGCGGGTCGCCGTAGCCGGCCGCGCGCAGGATGCGGGCCTGTTCATACAGGTCGACGACGGACGCGTCGGCATTTACCGTGCCGCGCTTGCCGGTCGCGGTGACGATCGGCTTGCCCGGCTGGAACGCGCGCACGGCGGGGTTCGTGAGGTCGCTGTACGCGTTGTCCTCGTAGTGCTGCATGTGGTCGGCGGTCAGCCGGTACTGCGTCGCGCCGGTCTGGTCCAGTTCGGACACCGAGAAGTTGTCCGCGAAATAATCCGGCGTATGGGTCGGCGGATGCGGCGGCGCCTCGGCCTGACGCGGCAGCGTCGCCTGCAGCAGCCACCACGTGAGCCCGGCCAGCAGCGCCATCGCGACGACCGGGATCAGCGAAGTGAGACGAAATTTCTGGTTCATTGACGTTCCGGGGAGCACGCGGCCGCCAGCAGCGCGTCGTAGCGGCCCTGCGCGCGCAGCAGCAGATCGCACAGTTCACGCACCGCGCCGTGGCCGCCGACGCGCTGGCTCACCCAGTGCGCGCGTTCGAGCACGTCCGGGTGGGAATTCGCGGGCGCCGCGCCGAAGCCGCATTGCAGCAGCACCGCGAGATCCGGCCAGTCGTCGCCCATGTAGCCGCAGTCCTCGGCCGTGAGGCCCGTTTCGGCGAGCAGTTGCCTGAACGCGACGCGCTTGTCCTCGACGCCCTGGAACAGATGCGTGATCTTCAGTTCCTTCGCGCGCGCCGCGACGATTTCCGAGCGGCGGCCGGTGATGATCGCCGTGTCGATGCCCGCTTCGCGCAGCAGCTTCGCGCCGTGGCCGTCGAGCGAGTTGAAGATCTTCATCGTGTCGCCGGCGCCCGTGAACATCAGGCCGCCGTCGGTCAGCACGCCGTCCACGTCGAAAATCATCAGACGCACGCGGGCAGCGCGCTCGATTGCGTCGGAATGGGGAACGGGCATCAGATCACCTTCTTCGAAAACAGGTCGTGCATGTTGAGCGCGCCGATCAGCTTGCCCGCGGCGTCGACCACCAGCATCTGATTGATGCGGTGGCGTTCCATGAGTTCCACGGCTTCCACCGCGAGCTGGTCGGGACCGATCGTGCGCGGCGCCTTCGTCATCACCGAAGTGATCGGCAGATTGCGGAAATCGCCGTCGCGTTCGAGCACGCGACGCAGGTCGCCATCCGTGAAGATGCCGCCCACACGGGCGTCCCGGTCGACGATCGCGGTCATCCCCATGCGTTTCGCGGTGATCTGGAACAGCGCGTCGCGCACCGTTGCGTGCTCGTCGACGTGCGGCACCTGGTCGCCGGTGCGCATCACATCGCGAACGTACGTCAACAGTCGGCGACCGAGCGCGCCGCCCGGATGCGAGCGCGCGAAATCGTCGGCGCCGAAGCCGCGTGCGTCGAGCACGGCGACCGCGAGCGCGTCGCCGAGCGCGAGCGCAGCGGTCGTGCTGGCCGTCGGCGCGAGGTTCAGCGGGCACGCTTCCTTTTCGATGCCGGCGTACAGATGCACGTCCGACAGCTGCGCGAGCGTCGAACCGGGCCGGCCGGTCATCGCGACGAGCTTCGCGCCGATGCGCTTCACGAGCGGCAGGATCGACACGAGTTCTTCGGATTCGCCGGAATTCGACAGCGCAACGAACACGTCGTCCGCCGTGACCATGCCGAGGTCGCCGTGACTCGCTTCCGCGGGATGAACGAAGAACGCCGGCGTGCCGGTGGACGCGAACGTCGCCGCCAGCTTGCGGCCAATGTGGCCCGATTTGCCGATGCCGGAGACGACCACGCGTCCGCGACAACTGAGGATCAGATCTACCGCGCCGACGAAGCTGTCGTCCAGCCGGTCGCGAAGCCCGCGCACGGCGTCAGCTTCGATGTCGAGCACGTCGCGAGCGAGCGTCAGTGCCCGATCGCCATTGATTTTCGCTATCATTCGCGGAGTATAGCAAAAGGCGTTTGTTCGCCGCGCCGGCCGCAGGCTTCTGCCCGCTCCTGGCTCACTCATCCGCCACACGCGCGCCAGATGAACGCCAGACGCGTTTCAGACGCACGCCGCCGGCCACTTGATGGCCGGTCGGGCTCGACCTCGAGTTCCGCTCCTACCCTTCGTGGCGCCCCGGTTCTGATCCGGTGATACCGGTCGTTCCCGGACGTCGCGCCCCCGCTTCCGAACGAGGACGCTTCACACGATGATTTCCCCGCTGGAAATGACGCTGTTCCTGCTGCTCGCTTCGGTGGTCGGCGTCGTGCTGTTTCGCTCGCTGAATCTTCCGCCGATGCTCGGCTATCTGACCGTCGGCATCCTCGTCGGGCCGCGCGCGCTCGGCGTCGTCGGCGACCCCGTGGGGGCGCAGCACCTCGCGGAGTTCGGCGTCGTGTTCCTGATGTTCTCGATCGGGCTCGAGTTCTCGCTCGCGAAGCTGCGCGCGATGCAGCGCGCGGTGTTCGGCCTCGGCTTGCTGCAGGTGCTCGGCACGATCGCGGTGGCACTGCTCGTCGGGCTCGTGCTCGAACCGTGGGTGCACATCACGTGGCAGGCGTGCGTCGCGCTCGGCGGCGCGCTCGCGATGTCGTCGACCGCGATCGTGAGCAAGATGCTCGCCGAGCGCCTCGAGATCGAGTCCGAGCACGGCCGCAACATCTTCGGCGTGCTGCTGTTCCAGGACCTCGCGGTCGTGCCGCTGCTCATCATCATCGCGGCGTTCGGCGGCGATCCGAAGTCGCTGATGAACGCGCTCGGGCTCGCCGCGGTGAAGATCGTCTTCGCGCTCGGGCTGCTGCTGATCGTCGGACAGCGCTTCATGACGCGCTGGCTGGACGTGGTCGCGCGGCGGCGCTCGCAGGAACTGTTCGTGCTGAACGTGCTGCTGATCACGCTCGGCGCGGCGTTCATCACGGACCGCTTCGGGCTGTCGCTCGCGCTCGGCGCGTTCATCGCCGGAATGCTGATTGCGGAGACGCCGTACCGGCATCAGGTCGAGGAGGACATCAAGCCGTTTCGCGACGTGCTGCTCGGCCTCTTCTTCGTGACGACGGGGATGCTGCTCGATCCGCACGTGATCTGGCAGCACCCGCTGCTCGTGCTCGCGTTCCTGATCGGCCCGCTGCTCCTGAAGGCGGTGATGATCACGGCGCTGTCGCGCGTGTTCGGCGCGTCGCCGGGCGTCGCGATGCGTACCGGCATTGGTCTCGCGCAGGCGGGCGAGTTCGGCTTCGTGCTGCTGAACCTGATACTCGACAAGCACCTCGTCGACCCGACGCTGCTGCAGGCGATCCTCGCCGCGATGCTGCTGTCGATGCTCGCGGCGCCGTTCCTGATCCAGAACGCGGACCGGATCGTGCTGCGGCTGTCGGCCAACGAGTGGATGCAGCAGTCGCTGCAGATGACGCGGATCGCGACGCAGAGCCTCAAGCAAAGCGGTCACGTGATCATCTGCGGATATGGGCGCGCGGGGCAGAACCTCGCGCGGATGCTCGAATACGAAGGGCTGTCGTACGTCGCGCTCGACCTCGACCCGGATCGCGTGAACGCGGCGGCGGTCGCGGGCGAGTCGGTGGTGTTCGGCGACGCGGCGCGGCGCGAATCGCTCGTCGCGGCGGGCATCCATCGCGCGCGGGCCGTGGCGATCACCTATGCGAACACGCAGTCGGCGCTACGCGTGCTGCATCACATCCACGAACTGGAGCCGACGCTGCCGACGATCGTGCGCACCGTCGACGACGCGGACCTGGAAAAATTGCTCGCGGCCGGCGCGACGGAGGTGATTCCGGAGATCGTCGAGGGCAGCCTGATGCTCGCGTCGCACACGCTCGTCGTGATGGGCGTGCCGATGCGGCGCGTCGTGCGGCGGGCCGAAGAGCTGCGCGACGAGCGCTACAGCCTGCTGCGCGGCTATTTCCACGGCACCGACGATCTGGGCGACGACGGCCGCGACCAGGTGCGGCTACAATCGGTGCCCGTCGATTCCCGCGCGGACGCGGTGGGCCGCACGCTGGCGGAACTCGGCTTGCACGATCTCGGCGTCGAGGTGACGGCGATCCGCCGGCACGGCATTCGCGGCGTCGAGCCCGACCCGGCGACGAAGCTGCGCGAAGGCGACATCGTCGTGCTGCGCGGTCTGCCCGAGCAGCTTGCGGAGGCGGAGGAGCGGCTGTCGCGGCATCGCCGCGGCTCGGCCGCCAGCGCAGGAACGGCCCTTTGAAGCGCGCGACAAGCCGCGCCACGGATTCACCTCATCACCCGGAGAAATCATGTCCCATGCACCAGCGAACGCGCCCGCGGACGTCGCGGAGTTCGTCAAGAGCCACATCCGCACGGTGCCCGACTGGCCGCAGCCGGGGGTGCAGTTTCGCGATATCACGCCGCTGCTTCGCGCTCCGAAGGGAATGCGCGTGCTGATCGACCTGTTCGTGCAGCGCTATATCGACGCGAAGCTCGACTACGTGGCGGGCCTCGATGCGCGCGGCTTCATCATCGGGCCGATCGTCGCGCACGAGCTGAACGTCGGCTTCATTCCGATCCGCAAGATCGGCAAGCTGCCGTACCGGACCGTCTCCGAGACGTACAAGCTCGAATACGGCAGCGCGACCGTCGAGATCCACGAAGATGCGTGCGGCCCGGGCGACCGCGTCGTGATCGTCGACGACCTGATCGCGACCGGCGGCACGATGGCGGCCGGCAAACTGCTGCTCGAGCGCCTCGGCGCCGAAGTGGTCGAAGGCGCGGCGATCATCGACCTGCCGGACCTCGGCGGCTCGAAGCTGCTCACCGACGCGGGGCTGCGGCTCTTCACGGTCACGTCGTTCGGCGGTCACTGAAGCGCCGTTTTTCGCCTGCATCGATCGTCTCCTCGCTGCTCTCGCCCATGCCCAACTTCGCCCTTTTTCTCGCGACCTCGCTCGCGATCACGTTCGCGCCCGGACCGGACAACCTGCAGGTGCTCGCACGCGGCATCTCGCAGGGCCGCATGGCCGGCTTCGTGTCCGCGCTCGGCTTTGCAGCCGGCGTCACGTTCCATACGACGCTCGCGGCGCTCGGCATCGCGGCGCTGCTGCGCTCGTCGCCGGTCGCGTTCGAAGCGCTGAAGCTCGCGGGCGCCGCGTACCTCGTGTGGATCGGCATCAAGGCGCTGACGAGCCGCGGCCTCGCGACCGCGCACGACCGGCCGCGCCAGCCGCTCGCGACGATCTTCCGGCAGAGCGTGCTCGGCAACATGATGAATCCGAAGGTCACGCTGTTCTTCGTCGTGTTCCTGCCGCAGTTCGTCGACACGTCGGCCGGCGCGCAGCACGTGACCGTGCAGATGCTCGAACTCGGGCTGCTCTTCATGGCGCAGACGGTCGTCGTGTTCTCGCTGTTCGGCATCTGCGCGGGCACGATCGGCACGTGGCTGAAGCGCCGGCCGCGCGCGGGCGTGTGGCTCGACCGGCTCGCGGGGATGACGTTCATCGCGATCGGTATTCGCGTCGCGTTGCGCGATTAAGGCGCGATCGAAGCGCGAACTCAGGAACGGAGCCAGACGAATGACCCTGCCGTGCATCACCGCCGCGCGCCGCTTCGATCCGGCCGCGCATCTGCCGTTTGTGATCGGCGACGAACGCGTCGGCTGGGTCCGCGCGACCGACGCGCCGCTCCTCGCGCGCTGGCCCGACGTGTTCGATCTCGACGGCTCGCGCATCGTGCTGTCCGCGCGCTTCGCGGACGCGAACGCGCGCAGTCTCGCGCTCGGCATGGTGATCGGCGCGCTCGCCGCCGAAGGCCGCATTCCCGGCTGGCGCGACGAGACCTACGCGATCCGCAACGCGTTCGACGCGCCGCCGCTCGCGTACATCGAGCGCGCCGCGTCGCGCTTCTTCGGCACGATGACGTACGCGGTGCATCTGAACGGCGTCGTAGAATACGCGGATTCGGCGCCGCGAGCGCCGCAACTGTGGATCGCGCGGCGCAGCGACACCAAGGCCACCGACCCCGGCATGCTCGATAACGTCGTCGCGGGCGGCATCGGCTGGGGTTTCGGAATCGACGCGACGATCGTCAAGGAATGCTGGGAAGAGGCGGGCATCGAAGCGGACATCGCATCGCGCGCCACGTCCGGGCGCATCGCGCACGTGCTGCAGTCGCTGCCCGAGGGCACGCAGGCCGAGCAGATCTTCGTGTACGACCTCGCTCTGCCCGAGGACTTCGCGCCCCATAACCAGGACGGCGAAGTCGGCGAGCACCGGCTTGCGCGCATCGACGAAGTCGCGCGCTGGATCGAGGAAGGGCTGCTCACCGTCGATGCGAGTCTCGCGACGCTCGACTGCATGCTGCGCCGCCGCTGGATCGACGAGGACGCGTGCGAGGGCATCGACGCGTTGTTCGCGCCGCCGGCGCTGTGATGCCGGCACCCCGGTGCGCCGTTGACCCGCGCCGGGCGTCTAACAAAGGATTGAATCAGGGAGTTTTCGAGGTCATGTCGACCGACCACAGCTTTATTCTGAATCTCGCCTGCGCCGACCGGCCGGGCATCGTGCACGCGGTGTCGGGCTTTCTGTTCGAGCGCGGCAGCAATATTCTCGACTCCGCGCAGTTCGGCGACAGCCACACCGGCGCGTTCTTCATGCGCGTGCATTTCCAGCAGGTCGGCGGCGATCCGGGCCTCGACGCGCTGCGCGCGCAGTTCGCGCCGCTCGCGGAGCAGTTCGGGATGAAATGGCAGTTGCACGATGCGGACGTGAAGCCGCGCGTCGTGATCATGGTGTCGAAGATCGGCCACTGCCTGAACGACCTGCTGTTCCGCTATCGCACCGGCCAGCTGCCGATCGAGATTCCGGCGATCATCTCGAATCACAAGGATTTCTATCAGCTCGCCGCGAGCTACAACATCCCGTTCCATCACTTCCCGCTGATGAACGCGACGCCGGAATCGAAGGCGGCGCAGGAAGCGCGCGTGCTCGAAGTGATCGACGGCCACGACGCGGATCTCGTCGTGCTCGCGCGCTACATGCAGATCTTGTCGCCGCAGCTGTGCGAGCGCCTCGCCGGGCGCGCGATCAACATCCATCACTCGTTCCTGCCGAGCTTCAAGGGCGCGAAGCCGTATTACCAGGCGTTCGACCGCGGCGTGAAGCTGATCGGCGCGACCGCGCACTATGTGACGACCGATCTCGACGAAGGCCCGATCATCGAGCAGGAAGTGGAGCGCGTCGATCACAGCATGACGCCGGACCAGCTGACCGCGATCGGCCGCGACGTCGAGTGCGTGACGCTCGCGCGCGCGGTGAAGTGGCACGTCGAGCACCGGATTCTCGTGAACGGCAGCAAGACCGTCGTGTTCCGGTAAATCGTCGGAGGAAAGAAGCAGGGCGGCGCGCAACGCGCCCGCCCGCCGCGCGGCTACACGAGCCGCAGATAGATCAGCTCGCGCTTGATGTACGCATAGAAGATCGGCGCGGCGATCACCCCCTGGATGCCGAACGCGGCTTCCATCACGAGCATCGCGATCAGCAGCTCCCACGAGCGCGCCTCGATCTGTCCGCCGATGATTCGCGCGTTCAGGAAGTATTCGAGCTTGTGGATCAGGATCAGGAACGCGAGCGACATGATCGCGGCCGGCAGGCTCACCGTCAGCGCGATCGCGACGATCAGCGTGTTCGAGATCAGATTGCCGATCACCGGCAACAGCCCGACCACGAACGTGACGACGACCAGCGCCTTCGCGAGCGGCAGCGGCGCGTGAATGGCCGGCAGGATCAGCAGCAGATAGATGCTCGTGAACACCGTGTTGATCGCCGAAATCTTCACCTGCGCGAACACGATGCGGCGGAACGCGTCCGCGAAGCGCGACACGCGCGTGACGAACGCGGTCGACAGCGGCAGCCGCTGCGTGTTCTTCTGCGCGCCGATCGCGATGATCGCGCCGATGATCATCCCGATCACGATATGTCCGAAGATACGCGCCGCGTTCTTGCCGCTTTGCTGCAGCGTGTTCGCGTGCTCGTGCATCAACGCGACCGCGCGCGCTTTCATCTGATCGACGTTCAGCGGCAGATACTCCGCGACGACATCGGGAATGCGGCTGCGCGCCTGGTCGACGAACGTCATCATCTGCGCCATCGCCGACTGCACGCCCGGCACCTCGCTCTCGAAGTGCTCGATCACGCCGACCGTGAGGCCCGTCAGCAGGCCGACGATCACGAACGACAGCAGCACGACCGACGCCCAGCGCGCGCGCTGGCTCGACATGCGCCGCTCGATCACCGGCGAGATCGTGTGCACGAGCTGGTACACGAGCAGCCCGGCGAGCACCGCGCCGAGCAGGTTCAGATGCAGCACGGCCCACATGCCGATGAGCGCGACGATGTAACTGCCGATCTCGACGGCCGACAGTTTCGGCAGACTCATGTCGCTCGTCAGCCTGACCGGCCGCGGGCGCAGATCGCGCACATCATTGTCGTCGGACGCTTCGTTGCGCTTCGCCATAGATCTTTGTGTTCCGTTTCCAAACCTCGGGCTCGCTTAAGGACTTGCTCGCCCGTTCGTCTCTATTTTTAGTGTCATTCGCCTGCCGGCGCGTCGGCGGGTGCCGCCGCCGCCGCGCGCCTGAGCAGCGGCGCGAGGTAGCGGCCGGTGAAGCTCGCCTTCGACTTCGCGATCTGCTCGGGCGTGCCCTGCGCGACGATCTGCCCGCCGCCCGCGCCGCCTTCGGGGCCCAGGTCGATTACCCAGTCCGCCGTTTTGATGACATCGAGATTATGCTCGATGATCACGACGGTATTGCCCTGATCGCGTAGCCGGTGAATCACTTCGAGCAGCAGCGCGATGTCGTGGAAGTGCAAACCGGTGGTCGGCTCGTCGAGGATATACAGCGTGCGGCCCGTATCGCGCTTCGACAGTTCGAGCGACAGCTTCACGCGCTGCGCTTCGCCGCCGGACAGCGTGGTCGCCGACTGCCCGAGCCGGATGTAGCCGAGGCCGACGTCGAGCAGCGTCTTCAGCTTGCGCGCGACGACCGGCACCGCCCTGAAGAACTCGTGCGCCTGCTCGACGGTCATGTCGAGCACGTCGCTGATGTTCTTGCCCTTGTACTGGATCTCCAGCGTCTCGCGGTTGTAGCGCTTGCCGTGGCACACGTCGCACGGCACGTACACGTCCGGCAGGAAGTGCATCTCGACCTTCAGCACGCCGTCGCCCTGGCACGTTTCGCAGCGGCCGCCCTTCACGTTGAACGAAAAGCGCCCCGATTCGTAGCCGCGTTCCTTCGCGGCCGGCACGCCTGCGAACAGCTCGCGGATCGGCGTGAAGAGGCCGGTGTAGGTGGCCGGATTCGAGCGCGGCGTGCGGCCGATCGGCGACTGGTCGACGTTGATCACCTTGTCGAAGTGGTCGAGTCCCTCGATCGCCTCGAACGGCGCGGGCTCCGCGGACGAGCCGTACAGATGCTGCGCGACCGCGTGATACAGCGTGTCGTTGATCAGCGTGGACTTGCCCGAGCCGGACACGCCGGTCACGCACGTGAGGAGCCCGACCGGCAGATCGAGCGTCACGCGCTTCAGGTTGTTGCCGTACGCCTCGACGATGCGCAGACGCCGCTCGTCCGGCTCCTTGCGCTCTTCCGGATACTCGATGCGGCGCGCGCCCGCGAGATACTGGCCGGTCATCGACGCGGGGTCGCGTTCGATCTCGACCGGCGTTCCCTGCGCGATCACCATGCCGCCGTGCACGCCGGCGCCCGGCCCCATGTCGACGACATAGTCCGCCATCCGGATCATGTCCTCGTCGTGCTCGACGACGATCACCGAGTTGCCGAGGTCGCGCAGATGCTTGAGCGTCGAGATCAGCCGGTCGTTGTCGCGCTGATGCAGGCCGATCGACGGCTCGTCGAGCACGTACATCACGCCGGTCAGGCCCGAGCCGATCTGCGACGCGAGCCGGATGCGCTGCGCCTCGCCGCCGGACAGCGTCTCGGCGCTGCGCTCCAGCGACAGATAGTCGAGCCCGACGTTATTCAGGAACATCAGCCGCGCGACGATCTCCTTCACGACCTTGTCGGCGATCTCGCGCTTCGAGCCTTCGAGGTGCAGCGTCTGGAAATAGCCGAGCGTGTCGCGCAGCGGCCAGCCGCTTACTTCGTAGATCGCGCGGGCGTTGTCCTGCGAGCCGATCCGCACGAAGCGCGCTTCGCGGCGCAGACGCGAGCCGTCGCACGCCGGGCACGCCTGGCTGTTCTGGTATTTCGACAGTTCCTCGCGCACCGCGGACGAATCGGTCTCGCGATAGCGGCGTTCGAGATTCGGGATGATCCCTTCGAATACGTGCTCGCGCACCGACGTGCGGCCGCGCTCGTTGATGTACGAGAACGGCACCTGCTGCTTGCCCGAGCCGTACAGCAGGATCTTGCGCGCCTTCTCCGGCAGGTCTTCGAACGGCGTGTCGATGTCGAACTCGTAGAACGCCGCGAGGCTCTGCAGCATCTGGAAGTAGAACTGGTTGCGCCGGTCCCAGCCCTTCACCGCGCCCGCCGCGAGCGACAGCGACGGATGCGCGACCACCCGCTTCGGATCGAAGAACGTGATCTGGCCGAGGCCGTCGCACTCCGGGCACGCGCCCATCGGGTTGTTGAACGAGAAGAGGCGCGGCTCCAGTTCCGGCAGCGAGTACGAGCAGATCGGGCACGCGAACTTCGAGCTGAACAGATGCTCGCGGTCGGTGTCCATTTCGAGCGCGATCGCGCGGCCGTCGGCGAGACGCAGCGCGGTCTCGAACGATTCGGCGAGGCGCTGCTTCACGTCGGCGCGCACCTTCAGCCGGTCGATCACCACGTCGATCGTGTGCCGTTCGCTCTTCTTCAGCTTCGGCAGCGTGTCGACATCGTAGATTTTCGCGGTGCCTTCGTTCGCGGTGCCGCCGCCCGAGCGCACGCGAAACCGCACGAAGCCCTGCGCCTGCATTTCGTCGAAGAGTTCCGCGTGCTCGCCCTTGCGATCGGACACGACCGGCGCGAGGATCATCAGCCGCGTTTCCTCCGGCAGCGCGAGCGCCGCGTCGACCATCTGCGACACGCTTTGCGCTTCGAGCGGAATCTCGTGATCCGGGCAGTACGGCGTGCCCACGCGCGCGTACAGCAGACGCAGATAGTCGTGAATCTCGGTGACGGTGCCGACGGTCGAGCGCGGATTGTGCGACGTCGCCTTCTGCTCGATCGAAATCGCGGGCGACAGGCCCTCGATCAAATCGACGTCCGGCTTCTCCATCAACTGCAGAAACTGGCGCGCGTACGCGGACAGGCTTTCGACGTAGCGGCGCTGTCCCTCGGCATAAAGCGTGTCGAATGCGAGCGACGACTTGCCGGAACCCGACAGCCCCGTGATCACGACCAGCTTGTGCCGCGGCAGGTCCAGATTGACGTCTTTCAGGTTGTGGGTTCGGGCCCCACGGATACGGATTTGTTCCATGAACCAGGTGGGAGGAGGGAAGGCTAAACCTGCTACTATAACGACTTTTCCCGACCGCCGTTACAGCTTGCTGACGGTCCCCGAAAGCGCCTGAAGCTGGGGGCACGCGCGTTGCGTGCAACGGTCTTGTACAGTCTCCGACGACGCGCCAGTCAACGCGCCATTCGAAACCCCACCCAGCCGATCCCAGCTCGCGTGCGCATCTGTCCCGAATCGGTGTGCCCA